>Ga0315288_10000091_pt1 | contig 94049 bp, 84 predicted proteins | sample YL17G11_20_MG_FD_203454 | JGI IMG/M metagenome (GOLD analysis project Ga0315288, IMG submission 203454) | Sediment microbial communities from Yellowstone Lake, YNP, Wyoming, USA - YL17G11_20 | ecosystem: Environmental > Aquatic > Freshwater > Lake > Sediment | place: USA: Wyoming | collected... | reverse complement strand
CTACCGGATGCGAAGGGCGTCTTCGTTTATGCGCAATTGGATAAGAAGGGCGATCTCGCAGCCTCCAATGTAAAGGCGCATGACCCGGCCCAGCGCGGGGCGGCGGAAAAGGCCTTCGTCGGCAAACTCGCCAAGGGACTCAAATTTAGTAAGAAATCCCCAGAGCCGCAAATATCTACTAACTGGTTGATGAAGACCTACACAGGCAACGTCAGAATCTGCTGCCTTCTGACCGGATTCAAGGACTATGTGTTCACGGCTAGCACACAATCGTTCATTAACATGCTTAATCAGCATGGTTACCAGAGCCCATTTTCCGGCCAAACCGGCAGTTACCATGAATACATGGAATCGCAGTCGGGCGGATTGCTCAATGTTACCGTGGATGTGAAGGGACCCTTCAAACTCGGGAAAAATCGAAACTATTACCTGGCAGATACCGGCGGCCTTTGGGATAATAAGACGCCCCAAATGTTTGATGATGTGCTGGTAAAGGCGGACTCCACCGTTAATTTCGCCCTGTATGATAACGACAATAATGGGACGGTGGACCCGTGCATAGTGATTGCCGCCGGGCCGGATACGACTTTTTCGGGAGATCCGAATGACGTTTATCCCTGCACTCAAGGACTCGGCTGCGCCGCTCCTTGGCCCATCTCGCCCAGGACCGTTGACGGCAAGCAAGCCTGCGGGTTTTGCGACATGGGGGAGTGGCGCTATGTAAAAGGCGATAGGATAACTCCTGTCGCGAGCGTTACCCATGAATATGGACACTGCATGGGCGCGCCTGACACCTATCGGTGGGCAGGTGGCGGTCCAAACTGCTATGACCAGATGTCCATGGGTTCCTGGGGCGGCGGCGAGGGAGACGAGCCTGTCGCCTACATCGCCTGGCATAAACTTAACTGGGGTTGGTTAACTCCCACCGTACTCAACTCACCGGCAACTAATGTGACCATTCCCAACCGGTATGACAATCCCCTGGTGGCCAAACAAATCATTAATACCATCAGTATTGAGTGGTGGTTGCTGGAGAACGTCAAGAAGACCGGCTGGGATGCCTACTGTCCGAATTCCGGACTGCTCATAACCCATCTTAGCGGGGCACCTAATATCGAGGCCGCGGATAATGTCGTAAGCTGCAGCCTCGCCGGCCAGCAGGGCGATGTCTTCCCGGGAACCTCAAACAATACGTCGTTCACGGATACCACGACTCCCAATATGAAGGACACGCTCGGAAACAATACCGGCAAGCCCATCACCAACATCAGTTATGATGGTTCCTATGTGGTTCACTTCGACTTTATGCAGTAGTCGAGAAGTATAGCATCGGATGTTCGGAACAACTGAATAAGAAAAACTGAATAGAGAAAACTGAATAAAGAATACGACAGCCCGTCCGCGGAATGTGGACGGGCTGTTTGCATGCAGACAGTTGAGAGTTGACAGTTGAGAGTTGACAGTTGAGAGTTGACAGTGGAACGCTGAACGCTCAACGTTCAACGCTCAACGTCTGCGGGGCGTTGTAGGGCGGGGGTTCCATCCCCCGCCGCAAGATAACTTGAATCCCCCAAGCATCTCGGCGGGGCGCGGAGACCCCGCCCTACACCAAACTAACCTACGCGCGGGGGGTTCTTTCTTCGCGGCAAGGAAGTATGAGGATGAGACCAACCTCCCGCAGGTTTGAAACCAGCGGGAGGGCTGCCTAAGCCCGCGGGGGTTCGCTTCTTTTCTTGACTACCGATGGCAAGTCGGCCCATAATTAACGCGTCGCAGGAAATCGGTCAAGTTATAGGAACAATAGCATGTCAACGGATGGATTCTTAGTTCTTGCCCTACAGACGGTGGCGGAACCGACGGAAATCGCGCTCTTGGAGGGGGAGCGCATTTTGGCAACCTGCGAAATCGCCGAGCGCTTTGCCGTTTGCCGGCAGCTCGTTCCCCAAATAGCCTCTCTGCTTGTGGGCCGCGCCAAAGGAATGCAGGAGCTGGACCTTATCGGCGTCGGTATAGGCCCGGGATCATTCACCGGCATACGCATTGGCGTGGGCACCGCCAAGGCCCTGGCGCACGCGCTCGAAAAGCCGCTGCTTGGGGTGGATACCCTGGAGGCGTTGGCATTTTCTCTGAAGGGTCAGTATACTTCAATCATTGCGCTCCTCGACGCGGGCCGGGGAAAGTATTTCGCCGGCTGTTACGACCCTGGCCTGCAGTTATTGAGAGCGCCGGCGGCATTGAACGCGGAAGCATTAAGAGTCTGGCTGGAAACCGCGCCCGCAAACTCTGTTGTTTGTGGCGCGATTGATCAAAATATCAAAGAGATTGCAGAGGAATATGGCATGGAAATAGTGGAAAAGAGTATTAGCGCAGCAATGGTGGGGAAGCTTGCGTTGGGGAAATTTACCCGGCGGGGCGGCGACTCTCCTTTAGCTCTGCAACCTTTATATTTGCGCGCCTCGACTCCGGAAGAGCGGGCGAGCAGTGCCATTGCCGACGGAAATTAAGCAAAAATGAAAGCGAGTATTGAAACAGCAATGACGGTCCGAAATATGGCGCCAAGTGATGTTGATGATGTGTTGGAAATTGACCGTCTTTCATTTCCCACGGCCTGGACGAAAGAATCCTATCTGCGGGATTTGGCCAATCCCAGTTGTTACTATCTGGCCGCCGAAACAGAGGGAAAAGTTGTCGCTTATGCCGGCATGTGGGTGGTTTTGGATGAATCTCACATCACCACGTTGGCGGTGCATCCGGATTATCAGCGCAAGGGATTGGGCCGCATGTTGCTGGAGAATATGATTCGCTTCGCCCTCGCGCGCCAGGCCAAAACCATGACCCTGGAAGTGCGGATGTCGAACCGCGCCGCGCAAAGACTCTATGGCTCCAGCGCCTTTGTGCCCACCGCGCATATCAAAAACTATTACATGGACACCGGCGAAGACGCCGTCGTCATGCGCCTGGAAGTGGATAAATGGCCCGGCCCCCGCAAAGGAAATGTCAATAGCAAAGTTTGATTACCGCGCCTTTGGAAGAGGAGCAAAAAAGAGAGTTTCGCTGTTCTGTTGGGAAGTTTGTTAAAGCTTGAATTTTTAATCCGTCGCAGGGAGTTAGTGATGTATTTTTCGGAAATTTCGGCGAGTCTGTATGCATGGGATTTGGCGGATGAGGGGATTGAGGTCATACTCGACAACCTTAAAGAGTTGACGGGCTGCAATTCGGTGTATCTCATTGCGGTGATGCACCATGAGAAGCGGCCGTTGACGGATTTTTATTATCCCCATAATCCGGTGCGAAAGACCTATTACCCGGAAGACAGCCGGGCGTATTTCCGTCCCCATGAGTCGTTTTATGGCCGCATCAAACCCCTGACAAGCGCGCGGGATTTTCTGGGAAAAGCGGACTGGATGCAGACTTTAATCTCGGCGGCGCGGAAGCGGGGCATGAAGACCGGCGTCGAATTGTCTCATACCATTGTTGACGCCGAACGCTTAAAGGGTGAACTGTCCGACTGCATCCAGCGAAACATCTATCGGGAACCGACAGGCTGGCCGGTGGTGTGCCTCAATAATCCCGAGGTAAAAGCCTATATGTCCGGCCTGTGCGCCGATCTGATAACGAATTACGACCTGGATTATGTCCAGACCTGTCTCATACCGTTCATTTCAGGCCGCCGGCATACGCATCCGGCGGTAAGGCTGCTGGGAGTGGCTCTGGGCGGCTGCTTCTGCAGTGCCTGCGAACAGGCCGCCTATCAAGATGGATATGATTTTGCCGCGATCAAGAAAGCGCTGCTGCACATGGCCGATGGCTTTACCGACCCCACGCTGCAACAATCGCATGAGCTGGCGCTGCTGGAAGCGAGTAATATCACCGAGACCGAAATCCTGATGGACCATCCGGAACTGCAGCAGTGGCTGATATTCCGCCGGAACTCCGTGACGCGCTTCTTCAAAGAGGTGTATGACCGGGCGCATGAGGTTAAGCCAACTATTGATATGCGCTTGAATGCCTACATATCGGCGAACCAGGAATTGAGCGGCCTGTCGCTGCGGCAATTGAAGAACTGTTTCGATTCCATCCGCTCCAGTGATTATAGCGAACAGACCGGAAATCCCGAGCAAATGAATAACAAGCGCAAGTGGCTGAGGGCGGTGCGTTATGCCATCGGTGATGAGATGCACTTTGTCTCCGCCATCGGCGTCCGGCCAAAGGCAACCCCCGATCTCATCCGGCAGGGAGTGGCTATCTCGGCGGAATGCGGCGCAGACGGCTTGACCATCGGACATTATGACGGCGCGTCGTTCTCAAATCTGCGGGCAATCCGCGAAGGTATGGATTTAGCGGACATAGAGGTGGTGGAATAATCTCTTTTAGACGCGCAGGTAAGCTGGTAAACACAGATGAAAGCAGGCTCATTCAGCTCTAGCCCGCATTATTCACGATGTGCTCAAATCCCGCGCACTCCGCGCGAGGGCTGAATCAAGAAAATGAGCAGTTGAGCAGTAGATCAGTTGACCGTCCGCCTAAGGCGGACTCTGCCCGAATAATGAATTATTCGGGCTAAATACCGCAGGCTCTCCCGCGCAATCGCCTCCGGCCCGGGGCTGAAATCAAACACCTCCACGGAGACAAAGCCCCCATAGCCAATCTCCTTCAGGCTCGCCAATATGGGCGCAAAGTCCTCCTCCCCGAAACCCGGCCCCAGCAAATTGGGATCATTGGCATGGAAATGCGCCAGCCAGGGCGCATGCTCTTTGATAATTTGCGCAATCGGCCGGCGCTCCGAAGCCATCGCCTTGACATCCAGTGTAAGGCGGAAATTCGGATGGCCGATCTCCTCCACCAGTTTCCTTGCCTCCGACGCGGTATTGATAAAATTCGTCTCCTGCGGGGCGAGCGGCTCAAAACACAACGTGATGCCGTTGCCGGCCAGATGAGGCAAAATATCCTGGAAAGTCACTTTGGCATATTCCCGGGCCAGCGCCGGCGCTAAAGCCGGCGGCACATCCCGCTGTTTGGGTGAACCGAACACCATAATCTTGCCGCCCAAGTCCGCGCACAGGTCCGATAAAAGCATGAGATAATCCGCGGTCTTGCGCCTTACCGCCGCCTCCGGATGGGCGATATGAAAGCCCTCGGTCTTTGCCAGCAGCCAGTGCAGCCCCACAATCGCCAGCCCGGCCTCCTCCGCGGTCATCCGTATCCGACTGCGTTCTTCCGCCGACAGCGCACCGGCATGAGGCGCAAAAGTGAAGGGCGCGATTTCAATTCCGTCATAGCCGGTCTCCTTCACAAAACGGCACACCCTCGGCCATTCCCAGCCTTCGAATAGCTCATTACAAATCGCAAATTTCATGTGCTTCCCGCAGGCATTCATTCACAAGGAATGCATCGTTTCAACAGCCTATTTTGCGCAAGGCTTTTCCGGCTGCTTCCACCAGCCTTTCCAAATTCTCCGCGCGGTGCGCAAGCGATACAAACGCGGCCTCGAACTGGGAGGGCGCAAGATAGACTCCGGCTTCGAGCATCTCCCAAAAGAATTTTGCATATCTGCCGGTATCGCTCTTTTTCGCGCTCGGCCAATCGGTTACCGGCCCGTCGGTGAAGAAAAGCGTGAACATCGAACCCGCGCGGTTGACCGTCGCCGCGCAGCCGGCCGCTTTGGCCGCCGCCCGAATTCCCTCCGCGGCAAAGCGCCCTTTCTCCTCTAACTTTTCATACACTCCTGGTTTGGAGAGTTCCCTCAGAGTCGCCATGCCCGCCGCCGTCGCCAGCGGATTGCCGGAAAGCGTCCCGGCCTGATAGACCGGCCCCGCCGGCGCCAGCATTTCCATGATATCGCGTCGGCCTCCATAGGCCCCAACCGGCAGTCCCCCGCCGATGATTTTGCCCAGGCAGGTCAGGTCCGGCTTGATTCCCAGCCCCGCCTGCGCGCCCCCGTAAGCGAGCCGGAAGCCGGTTATGACTTCATCAAAAATTAACAGCGCGCCGCATTTTTGCGTGAGTTCCCGCAATCCCGGCAGGAATTCCGGCGGCGGCACAATCACTCCCATATTTCCCGCCACCGGCTCAACGATGACGGCCGCGATCTCATCTCCCTGCGCAGCCAGCGTCTCTTTCACCGCAGCAAGATTGCCATAAGGAAGCGTGATGGTTAAGGCGGCAAAGCTCGCCGGCACCCCTGGCGAATCCGGCACGCCCAGGGTCGCCAGCCCCGAACCGCTCTTTGCCAGCAGCCCATCGGCATGGCCGTGGTAGCCGCCCTCAAATTTGATAATCTTGTCCCGGCCGGTAAAAGCGCGCGCCAGTCGCAACGCGCTCATCACCGCTTCCGTTCCGGAATTCACCAGCCGCACCAACTCGATGGAGGGCATCGCCTGCTTGATCATCTCGGCCAATTCAACCTCGGCCGCAGTGGCCATGCCGAAGGAGGTGCCTTTTTCCGCCGCCTTACAAATGGCTTCCTGTATGGCCGGATGCGCATGCCCTAAAATCAGCGGCCCCCAGGAGCAGACGCAATCAAGATATTCATTCCCATCCACATCCCAAACCCGGGCGCCTTTTCCGTGAGAGATAAATAGCGGATTGCCGCCGACCGCCTTGAAAGCGCGCACCGGACTGTTTACCCCGCCCGGCATCGCCCGCCGCGCCCGCTCAAAAAGCGCATTTGATTTTGTCTGGTTCATGTTCGCTGGCTTCTCTTTCATGGGTTCTGATTTTCTTCACTTAGCAATTCGCTATAGACCGGCGTGGATTTCTTAAATTCCTTTATTGACCAAAGCGCCCGATAGCAGGTTACTCCAGTGGCCGCGGAAATTTCCGCAATCACCGCCTCGCATGCCTCCCGCGCGCGGCCGTGGATCATAGTGTAGAGATTATAGGGGAAGCCCGGGAAAGTCGGCCGCTCATAGCAATGGCTTACCGCCGCGAAGGTTGCCATGATTTGCCCAATCTTCTCAACCTCTTCCGAGGGCGCCTGCCATACCACCATCACATTGGCGGAAAAGCCGACTCGCTGGTGGCCCACTCTGGCGCCATAGCGGCGAATCGTTCCATCGGCTATTAAGGCCTTTAGGGAATTTAATAATTCCCCCTCGCTAATGCCGAATTGCTCCGCCAGCTTGAGGAAGGGACGGGACTCACCGGGGAGGTCGGTTTCCAGCGCCCGGATGAAATTTTTCTCAGGCGCGCTCATTCGTTCCCTCCGGCCCCCGCGTCGAACTGCACTTGTAGCTTGAATTTGCGCAAAGTGGGCAAGACCGCGACCTGCTTCACCCCGGGCAGTTTCTCGACGGCCGCGGCGATTTCACGCAAACGTTCCTCCGAACCCGCGGTGATTGTGAACCAGAGATTATTTTCATCCGCCCGGCCGTAGTTGTGGGTAACTTCAGCAAATTGCCCGACAGCTTGAGCCACTTCTTCGAGTCTGTCCGGCTCCACCCGCGCCGCCACCAGCGCGCTCTTCAAGCCCAACCGGGAGGGCTCAAACACCGCGCTGATACTTCTAATAAGTCCGCCACCGCGCAGTTTCCCAACGCGGTCAAGGGCCTCTTGCTCCGAAATGCCCAACTCTTTGCCTAAAGCAAGATAGGGTTTTTCCGTGATGGGGAAAGCGCGCTGGAGAAGGTTTAGCAGTTGCTCGTCAATCGTATCCACAAAGGTGTCTCACTTAAAAGTCGTTGAGCGTTCAGGGTTGAGCGTTCAGCGTAAAATCCTCGACTTACAGACAGCAATTGCGCTCAACGTTCAACGCTCAACGTTCTTCAGCCCAACTCTTTCACCAAATCCCGCAATTTCGCCAGGGCGCGCTGTTGCAGGCGGGAAACATGCATCTGGGAAATGCCCAGCTTTTTTGCCACCCCCATCTGCGACAAGCCGGAAAAAAACCTGAGCCGGATAATATCGCGTTCTTTGGGCGGGAGCCCCTTTAGGGCGTCTTCCAGGCGGGCGTGCAGGTCCATGGAATCAATCTCGCTGTCTGTTTGCCCCACATAATCGGAGAGCGCCGCATGGGAATCCTCCTGGTCCTGATCCAACACCGCATCCAGCGAGGCCGGCTCATAGATGGAGCTAAGATCGAGCGCCTCAAGGGTCTCTTCTTCCGTGGAGCCGATGGCCGCGGCGATCTCTTTCACCGTAGGGGGTCTGCCCAGGGAGCCGGTCAGTGAGTCGGCCGCGCGGGTGGCGGCCAGGTTGACTTCCTGCAAACGCCGCGGCACCTTGACCGCCCAGCCTCGATCGCGGAAATAGCGGCGTATCTCGCCCAGAATAGTGGGGGTTGCAAAAGTGGCAAAACGCAAGCCCCGTCCGGGATCGAAGCGGTCTATGGCATTTATCAGCCCGATGGTTCCCACCTGGGTGAGGTCTTCCAGCGGCTCGCCGCGATTGGCATATTTGCGCGCCAGAAAATGCACCAGGTTCATATGCAAAAGGATTAATTTCTCTCGGACCGCAGGATCCCGCGTGCGCTCGAACTCGGCAAACAGGGCCTCGGAAAGTTCCGTTGTTTTTTGCCTGGAGATGGCGGCTTCTCCAGCTTCAGTATGCAGATCATCAGTATGGGACATTACCCTACCTCGCAGGAGTTAGAGGCGCGGGCCTCAACCTCTTTGTCATGCGCACCCGGGTCCCCTGTCCGGCCAGGCTGGTCAATTCAACCTCATCCATTAGCGCTTGAATCAGGATGAGTCCCAATCCGCCCTCCGAAAGCACGTCCGGCTCGGTGCAGAGCTGGGGATCAAAACCTGGCCCCTCATCATTCACCTCGATGACAAGCGCATCTTGTTCCAAATAGCAACTGATAATAATTTCGTCCCCCGGTGGCGCCGAGTACGCCGTGTGCTCGATCGCATTAGTGCAGGCTTCGCCCACCGCCACCTTGATGTCATCCACCGCGTCATAGGGGAAATCCATGCGACTGGCGATGGCCGCTACTGCCAGTCTGGCGACGGCGACAAATTCCGGCAGACTGGGAATTTTTAGTTCAACTTTGGTGTCGCCCTTCATGCCCGCCCCTCCTTTCCGCTAAGATCACCCAGCGCGGCTTCTTCGCTATCGAAAATCGGCAAAATCCGGTCGAGCCGGGTTATTTCAAAGAGCCGGCGGATGCGCGGACTGGGACCCACCAGCCTTACCCACCCGCCGCTTTCCGCCACTTTCTTCATCACGCCCACTAATGCTCCCATCGCCGTGGAGTCAAGGTAGTCGGTAGCAGTAAGGTCAATGAGCAGTTGGTGCGCACCCGCATCCACCAGCTCATACATCGCCTGCTTGGCCTGTGGCACGGAATAGACATCTACTTCCCCAACCAGCGATATCACCCCTGTCCCGGTACCAAGCCGGCGGGATTTTACAGTGAGATTCATTTTATTCCCCAGACATGCAAAAAGTTATCAGTGGTCAGTTGCTCTGTTGCAAAGCACATGTAGGGCGGGGTTGCCACGCCCCGCCGAGCTTTGAATCAAAGATAAATCAAACACTTTTCTGCCTGGCTCAATAAATACCTACAGCCAATTCTATGTGCTTTGCAACAGAGCAAGTTGAGAGTCTTTGGCAAAACGGCCAAGCATACCATCACCTCTCAATTCTGAACTGCTAATATTATAGCGGATGCAGCCAACCCTCTGCATCTGCTTTGCCCTGTTTTTTGAGAAACTCAGGTCCAAACTGCTCCAAGTCGGTCATCGCCGGAAAGAGAACTCTGAAACCTGAAACCTGAAACCCGAAACCCGAAACCTGAAACCCGAAACCCGAAACCTGAAACCCGAAACCCGAAACCTGGAACCTGCCCTACGCTTCAGGCTTTGCGGTTTCTTCCAGCTCTTTCTTCTTTTCTTCAACGCCCGTGCGATAGGCCTGCGCGGCTTTCCCGATCAAGGTCTTCTTCTCTTCGACGAATTCGCTGCTGGCCGTCTTTATGCGATTGAGCAGCCCCTCGGCGCGGTCAACCACACTGCTCAGCGATTCCTTGACATCTTCCCGCGACTCCCGGCCGCTCTGCGGCGCAAGCAGCAAAGCCACCGCCGCGCCCACCAGCGCGCCGATGCCGGCGCCCATCATGAAACTCAGAAATGAAACTCCTCCGGATTCTCTATCTTCCATCCTATTCCTCCAGTTATGTTTTTATCCTTCTGCCTTCCCCCTTCATCCTTCACCCGTCTGGGCCCAAAGGCCCGCAACGGCGGCCTGCTATGCAGACTTAGCCGCTTCCCTCTTCATCCTTCATCCTTCCGCCTTCATCCTTCTGCCTCAGCGTTTCCGCCGCTTTGCTCAAACCCGCCAGGCGCGTGGCAATCACCCGCGCCGCATTAATGGCAATGTGCTGTCCTTTCGAAACCGGGCTGAATTTCCCCAGCGCCTCTTCTATCCGCTGCGCCAGCGCGCTCACCGAATCCAGCGTTTGCGCCGCTTTTGAGGAAATGTGGTTGAGATTGGTTGCCGTCTCCTTCGCCTGATCGAGCAAAGGATTTACCTTATTGTTTAACCGGTCGCGCATCTCCTCCAGCAGCTTCATTACCCGGGTTATCAATACTATCAGATAGATAACCAGCACGACCGCGACGAGACAAACCAGTGTGGCTGCAATTCTTAAAACTTCCGATGATGTTGACATACGCCTTTCCTATTCCGCGAATTCGATGACTCCACCGAAGGCAATTCGCTCGCCGTCATAAAAGACCGCCGCCTGCCCCGGGGCCGGCGCCCGCTGGGCGGCTTCAAAAGTCGCCGCCACTAGGCCATCACCTGCCACTTCCACCAAACAAGCCTGGGGAACCATAGTATAACGAAGTTTCCCCATCAGGGTAACAGCTTCCTTCAATTCCGTATAGCCAATAGTGTTTACTTGGCCTACATACACCCTTTTTCTATCCAGGCTCTTTTCCGGGCCCACCGTAATAGTGTTTGTCGAAGCATCAATACTGACCACATACTTGGGTTCGGCGCCGGCAATTCCTAATCCCTTCCGCTGTCCCGGCGTATAGCAGCCAATGCCCCGATGCGTCCCAATCTGCTGGCCTTCCAAATCCACTATCGGGCCGGGGCGCAGGCTTTCCGGCGCCAATTGCCGGAAAAGCTCGGCCGGACCCTCATCCCCAAGAAAGCAAATCTGCTGGCTGTCCGGCTTCTCCGCCACCGCCAGTCCGAGGGCCAGCGCTTTCTTCCTTATATCTCTCTTATTCCACTCTCCCAGGGGAAAAAGTGCATGGGCAAGCTGCTTTTGAGTAAGTGAATAGAGCGCATAGGATTGGTCCTTGGTTAAATCAAGCCCCCTATGCAATTGCCAGCGGCCGTCCTCATATTTGATCCTGGCATAATGCCCTGTGGCCAGCCAGCCGCACTCCAGTTCCAGCGCGCGCTGCAACAACGCGTCGAATTTCACATCTTTATTGCACAAGATGCAGGGATTCGGCGTCCGTCCGGCCGCGTAAGAACGGACAAAGGGCAGCATTACCCGGCGCTCGAATTCTTCTCGCAAATTCAAAACATAATGCTTGATTCCCAGCTTCGCCGCTACCCGTTGGGCGTCCGCCACCGCCGCGATGGAACAGCAGGAGGTCATTCCGGCCGGCAATTCTTCCTCATCCGCCGAGGGCCAAATCTGCATCGTCGCCCCGATAACCTCATAGCCCGCTTCTTGCAGCAGCGCCGCGGCCACCGAGGAATCTACCCCTCCGCTCATCGCCATCAAAACGCGTCCGCTCATCCTTTATTGAGGCTCACCTAATTGAGTGATGGCTTTAAAAGTTTGCCATCACTTAAGTAGATTATTTGAGCCACACCTTCCCATAGATATAAGAATCTACGCTGTGGAAGCTAAGGCTTCCACAGTAAAGGCGAAAGCTAAGGCTTTCGCACTCCACGCCAACCTGCTTATTATGTAGGATTTTACGCAGCTAACAATGTTTTACATGGACTGCGGCAGCCTTAGCTGCCGCTTTCATCGCGGAAGCTATAGCTTCCGCAAACAAATCTCACAGATAGAGGAAAATCTTTCATTTTATTTTGCGAGACTCATTGGGCTTCTCTTTATCGCTGGGCGCGGAATTACCTTTCCCAAGCTGCTTTAGTGCGGCAAGCCGCTCCTTAATCTTCTTTTCATAGCCCGAATCCGATGGGCGGTAATAAGTCCTGTCCTCCAGCCCTTCCGGCAAATATTGTTGCTCAACATAATGCCCCGGAAAGCTGTGCGGATAGCGATAGCCCTCTCCATGCCCGAACTTCTTTGCCCCCGGATAGGAAGCATCCCGCAAATGCTTCGGCACTTGTGTGGCGCGGCGCTCTTCCACATCTTTCATAGCCTCGCCTATCGCCGCCACCGTGGCATTGCTCTTCGGCGCGCTCGCCAGATAGAGCGTCGCCTGCGCCAGCGGAATCCGCGCCTCCGGCAATCCCACATATTCCACCGCATGCGCCGCCGCGGTCGCCACCACCAGCGCCATCGGATCGGCATTGCCGATATCCTCCGCCGCATGCACCACCAGCCGGCGGGCGATAAAACGCGCATCTTCCCCCGCAGCCAGCATCCGCGCCAGCCAATACACCGCGGCATCCGGGTCCGAGCCTCGTATGCTCTTGATAAATGCGGAGATGACATCATAATGCGTGTCCCCGTCTTTATCATAGGTCAGCAAACGATGCTGCACCGCCTCCACGGCAATTTCAACCGTGATTTGCTTTGTGCCCTCCTCATCAGGCCTGGCCAGGTTCGCCGCGGTCTCCAGCGCATTCAGCGCCGTGCGCGCATCGCCATTGGCATAATTGAGAATATGCGCCCTTGCCTCCGCCGCCAGCGCAATCTTCTCCTTGCCCAATCCTTTTTCCGCATCCGCCAGCGCGCGGTCAACCAGAATACCAACCCGCTCATCGGTCAGCGGCTCGAAATGATAGACTCGGGAGCGCGAAATCAGCGGCGAGTTGATTTCAAAATAGGGATTCTCCGTAGTCGCGCCAATCAAAATTATCGTGCCGTCTTCCACATGGGGCAAAAACGCGTCCTGCTGGGATTTGTTGAAGCGATGAATCTCGTCCACAAACAATATCGTCGGCTGTCCTTTTATGGTCTTTCTCTGCGCCGCCTGCGCCACCACCCGCCGCACATCCGCCACCCCGGAAGTAACCGCGCTGAAGGTCTCAAACTGGGCATTCGTGCGCGCGGCAATAATGAAGGCGAGCGTGCTCTTGCCGCACCCCGCCGGGCCATAGAAAATCGCCGAAGAAAGCTTATCCGACTCAATCGCCTCCCGCAAGGCCTTCCCCGGCGCGATGAGATGTTCTTGGCCTACAAATTCCTCCAGCGTCGTAGGCCGCATCCGCGCCGCCAGGGGCGCGCCCCGGATGCCTAAGGCATCCTCCTCGCCAAACAGCGATTTTTCCTGTCCCGATTTGGGTCTCAACGGGGGACTCCTTTACGCCGATTGTAGCACTTCTACCAGTATAATCGTAGAGGTGGATTGACTAAATAACAGTTCACAGATAGCAATTAACACGTTATTCTGAGCGCATTCGCCACATAATTGTGGCGGATGCCGCGAAGAATCTGACTGTAATTACCGCGAAGAATGACAGCATTCTCATCAAGTGTGAACTGCTGCTTAACTAATCCGTCAGCTTGGGATTTTTTGAAATCTGAAATCTGAAATTTTCAATAGCAGCAAGCGAGAGCGCAAAGGGCCTTGATGCCGGAGTCACGCCCCTACACAAAATACTTCCGGCGAAGCAGCAATATAATGATTATGAGAGGATTGGCGGCAAGGGCATTCGGTTAAGACCACATATCTACTAGCGCAAAAGGGCGGACACGCGGAGGTGATCCTCCTGGTGTCTGAACGCGAGCATCAGATCATAGGGGAACAGCCGCCTGGCTGCGGCGTTCGCGAAGGGCACCCTCGACAATGTATTAGTGCCCCATGGCGTCCACGTGTTCTCAGTCAGGACCACGACGCTCAAGTTCTCGCATCTTGGCAGAATGGCTCCAGAAAGCCGCTGCCACACTAGGTTACCGTCGATTTTCCTGAGGCCTTCGGGGACGTTGACAAAGAGCGCTGACGTCCACTCCGATGGGTGCTTCGCGAGCTGCCCAACCTTATCCGATATCCGACGGTCCACTATGTCTTCCAAAGATCGCCTCTGTGTCTGATCGGGCTCCGCGAACCGTGCGATGACGACGGACTGTAGTTCCGATGTCGAGAAATCATAGGTGGTCAAATCATCCTTATTGCCTGCCATCACCTTGTTCTGTAGCACCACGGCGTCTTCAGGGTGGCTGGTCTTCACCGGCGGTAATCCGGTTTGATCCCACTGGAGCAGACGCTTCCACTCCTTGTCACTCATGCGCCGGATGGCAAGATCAACCACGCGCGAGCGACGGTAGAGCGGCGCGCTCTTCCACTCTCTGACGATCTCAGCTACGCAGCTATTAACAGCACGACGCACCTCCCCATCGAGTGGAACCTTGAGCCTAATTTCAAGCCTTGTCTGCTGTGGCAGAGACACCCCCTTGGTGAGTGCATTGAATTCATCGGGAGGCTGACGTCCGCGGACGCGTGAACGCACATTAGCACACTCAATGCCAATTGGCACTCCCCCATAGGTTACTAGCGAGTCGGCCTTCCCTGCAGAAGTGTCGGGTTCGAGAGTCACGTCGCAGCCAAGCAATTTGAAGCGGAGAGCGATACGCAGTGCGTAGTAGAAGTCGTCGAACTGGTCCCAGTCGCGCAGGTTGTCGAGCAAGCTCATAAGCTTTGGGTCATCTTTGAACTTACGGAATGCCACCACTAGTTCCATGGCAACTGCAACAGCCCTAACGCTGGCTGTCCCGAAGGCATTTAGCAATGGATGTGTGTCAACTATACCACCTGCCTTCCTCGACTTCTCCCGGCGAATCCATTCCTCTCCCATGATGTCGCAGAGTTCCTCGTAACCGCGTAGAAGGTCGGCAGGGCGGTAGCCTGCTGCCACCAGCTTAGCTCCGCATCCATTACAGGCGAATAAAGGCAGAAGTTTCCTATCCATTGATCGTCTCGCGCTTAGGCCTATCGCATTCCACTTTCATGTTCATCGTAACACCGTATCCGCTATAAGCGAATCATGCCGCGGTAATTTCTTTCATGTTGCCTTACATCCCCCTAGGGAATTTCAAATTTGAAATGGCAAATAGCCGATTGGCAATAGCCGTTGGTTAAGGGAAAAGCCGCGAATTGCAGTCCGGTTTCGCTTGCGCGCAATCTGGGCAGTTTGTTAAACGCCGCTTCGCTCAGCCCTTTGCGCTGTGCGCAGTGCGATGCGGCTTGGTCGAAGTTGTGCCCAGCGAACGGCTAAGCAATGACACCACCATCTGATTAAGGCTAGTGCCTTCCACTTTGGCGCGCTCGGCAAGTTCTTTATGCAGGCTGCGCGGCACGCGCACGCGAAATTGGCCGCTGTATCCCTGCATATGCTGTGGCTCTGGAATGGCCGTTCTGTCCTCGAGGCAGGCGGCAATCCACTCCCTTTGCGCATCTTTAATTTGTGCTATCGCTTCCTCAAGGGTGTCTGCCTCGGTCATACATCCCGGCAGTTCCGGCATGCGCGCAAACCAGGTCCCATCCTCATATTGCCGCACTTCTACGGCATAAGGCAAACTAAGATAGTGTTCGATTTCTTTTCGTTTAGCATTAACGCGCGCCATCATCCTTCTCCTTCTTCCAAGTCAATCTCTCGCAGCGCAGTCAGCGCCTCCATCACAATATACTGCCGCAAATGCGGCCTATGGGCAGGCACTGTCAGGCGCCAGCGTCCTCGCCGATAAACATAATGGCTGGAGCCGCGGCTGCGCTGTCGCCGCTCAAATCCAGAGGAGCGCAGGAGAGCATCCAAATCCTCGAAGCGAACCTGCTTGGGATTTTGCTCAATTGCCTGGCGTCGTTTGTCAGTTCGTCCCATGACTCTCCTTTGCTCAACTTATGATACCACATATGGTGCCACTTAGTGCAGGAAATTTGTCCCCGTGTTGTGGTAAACTGCTCCGCTGCCGGCTGGTAGGTCTTGATTCGTCCACTACACAAAATAGCGCCGGCGCAGCGACAATATGATGACCGTGAGAAGGTTAGCGGCAAAGTTGAAGAGGAAATACCAGGAGATTAGACCTGCTCCGGCCGGCCCGTTTCTATTGATTATCAGAATTTGCACCAAACCAACGACGGCAAGTTCCAGGCCCAGAGCGGAGAGGAAAAGAGCAACAAGATACCCCCAATACTGCCGGTTTAACACACCCCAAAAGATCGCCAGGGCCATGACTATGCCTAAGAGGTAGCCGCTCACAACGGCCAAAATAACCCGCAACGCCAAAATTCCGAGCAATACTCCGAACCAGGGATCCGCCTTGACAATTCCCCTAATGTAAGCAAAGCGGTCGGTCGCGGGTTCCTCGCCCGGGGCCGGAGCCAGGGGCGAATTATCCCTGGGCCTCGTCCCGCGCGGAGCTTTCGGCATGCTGTCTTGCCGCGCGCAACGCGGACACACCTTAACAAACGGGCTGAGACGATACCCGCATTTTTTGCAGGTTAGCTCATTCATGACAATTCCTTAGCACATCCAATGCAAACCACAAAAGAAGTTAGCGACCATTGCTCCCAAGCACATTGTGAATGATTTGGGCTAAACTTTTACGCAAAATACTTCTGGCGCAGCAGCAATATAATAATCGTGCAAAGGTTGATGGCAATGATGAAAAAGATAGGAAGCAAGAGCATGTAGTCTCTTGCAGGCAAGCGATCACTGCCACCCATTAGCAGCAACACGGCCAAAATAATAGAGCTGCCGACCAGGCTGAGGCCTGAGAGAATAAGTGCAAGCAGATACCCCCAATAGCGCAACGTAAACACTCCCCAGAAGATCGCGAACGATACAATTATGCTCAAGAATTTGCCGGACAGAAAGGCGAGTGCGACTTGCAGGGCGAGCATCCCAAGCAATACGCCGAACAGAGGATCCGCTTTCACTACCCCCTTCAAGTAGGCAAAGCTGCCGACCTCAAGTTCTTGCCCCGGGGCCGGAATAATGGGAGAATTGCCCATGCGCCTCCTCGCGCGAGGAGCTTTCGGTATGTTGTCTTGCCGCGCACAACGCGGACATACCTTGTCAAACGGGCCGAGATGATACCCGCATTTCGGACAGTCAAGCGTGCTCACTTCTATTCCTCCTCGGATATTAAGCGAACGCTCCCGGGAGTTCTGAATTACTGGAAAAGCAGAGGCGCAGTAAAGCAGGCTTAATGTTTCACTCCCTTTTTCGCTCCGCTAGGTTCCAAGGGAATGTTTTGTCCCTGCTCTTCCAAGTTAGTTCACAGTTCTTAGTTCTCAGTTATCAGAGAAATCAACCCTCAAATCCAGACTCTGGCAAAATCCCTATTCCACCGCCCACTGACCACCGCCCACCGACCACTGCCCCCCCCGACTCTCAACTCTCAACTCGCTCTGATGCAAAGCACGTGTAGGGCGGGGGCGCTGTCCCCCGCCGAGCCCTGAATTGAAGATAAGTTAAACGCTTTTCCACCTGGCTCTATTAATACTTACAGTCTATTCTTTGTGCTTTGCAACAGAGCCACTCTGAACTCTGAACTCTGAATGGCTAGGCTCCTTTGGAGCCGCCATGGCGGCCTGCCATGCAGGTTTAGCCACTCTCAACTCTGAACTCTGAACTCTGAACTTTCAACTCTGAACTCTCAACTATCATAATCCAGTCTATCATTCAACTCTGGAAAGTCAATGGCCGCCGAGTTATAAAAAGCGCGCCGCCGTCAAAATCCCCAAAACAAACTGCAAAATTCCCGCAAAGCCTTGCAGACACCTTGATTTTGTTGAAATCGTGTCTGTCTATCATAATTCATAATTCATCCTTTACTTCCTCTGTTGACCCTTATGCGCGCCAATGCTAGAGTAAGCCAGCAGTTCATTCTAAATTGTTCGCAATAGACGGAGAGGATCCCAACATGGGCGTGCGTGATTTGCAGGCCGGCAATCTGATTCAGACCGAGCTGGTGGTGAAAGAGAAGAGTTTGCGGGATTTCAAAAACAAGCCGGGGCGCTATCTTTGCCTGACCTTGGCCGACGAGTCCGGGCAGATCGAGGCGCGCGCCTGGGAGAACGCGGAGGAGTTGGCCGAAGGCTTCGACATCGGCGATATCGTTTTCGTGCAAGGCCTGGCGGAGAGCTTTAAGGACAAAATCCAGTTGAAAATCTCCTCCATCGTGAAACGCCCCGCCGCGGATGTCAGCAAATTTATTCCCACCCTCAAGGAAGAACAAATTGACGAACTGGGCGCCAAGCTGAAGGCCTTCATCGCCGCCGTCAATGACCAGCATCTGCGCGCATTATTGGAAACAATCTTTGGCGACGCCGAAATCTGGCAGCAGTTTTCTCATGCCACCGCGGCGCGCTCTCTGCACAGCGCCTATATCGGCGGCCTGTTGGAGCATACCGTGCATGTCGTTACCTTATGCGAGTCCGTGTGCGTGCTTTTCCCCGAAGTCAACCACGACCTGCTGATTACCGCCGCCATGCTGCATGATATGGGCAAGCTGGACCTGATCGAACTGCGCGGCGCCTCTTTTGAATATACCGATGAAGGCAAGCTTATGGGGGAACCCGTGCTGAGCGAGCGCAGAATGTCCGCCGCCGCCAAACAGGTAAAGGGATTCCCCCACCATTATCTGGTATTGCTGAGTCATCTGATCCTCAGCCATCATGGCGAGTTTGAATACGGCGCGCCCATCAAACCCATGACCCTGGAGGCCTTCATTCTCCACCATGTGGACAATCTCGAAGCCAAAACCAATGGCGTTATCAGTATCATGAAAAAAGAGAAAGACCCGACCAAAGCCTGGAGCGAATTCAGCCGAACCCTGGATCGCTATATCTACCTGATCCGACCGGAAGACACTGAAAACGCGGGAGAAGAGAATAACTGAAGACAAGAAAAGAAATTTCGTTGCTTTCTTGTGGTATAATAGCTTTACAAAGCTCGCATATAACTGCAATATTGTTAGAGGTTCGACTTAAATTATTTTAAACCGGAGGTGTTTCGGTGACGCAAGAGGCTCAACCACTTTATGCAAATGCATTTCAGGCGGCAATAGGACCGTTTGATATTACGTTGGATTTTGGTTACAAAAGCCCGGAGCAGGCCCAAACCGACAGCTTCGACCGCGTTGCGCGAGTTTCCATGAGCCTTAGCCATGCCAAAGCTATGGTTCAAATACTTGGCGAATTGATAGGGAAGTATGAGCTTGAGGTGGGGGCAGTTCCTGTGCCTTCGCAAGTTAACGAAGATCAAGGGAAAAAACAATAAGATAATTTACCAATGGCTGTTCAGGCACATTCCGAATCTCATAAAATAACCGGCAGACAAGCAGTATTCCAATCGGGCGCTTATGGTCATGGGGGCACTGCTGCTTTAGGCCCCATGCATCTGAATGAAATGCACACTGGGAATTTCATCTATCGCGCGGGAACTGCTGCCATTCATCAACTTCTAGCGTTCTATCCCGCAATTCGAATTGCCAGTGTCAAACCTCAATTGCACATCCTTGAACATTTAGCTAAGGAGCGACCAAGCTTCGAGATAGAGGCCCTTTTAGAGGCCGAGCGAGAACTGCAAGGATGATTGTCTGTGTGGATACGCAGATTTGGGTATTCGCATATGGGCGACCTTCCGCGGGATCGCTTACGGCGCCACATTCCGAGGCCAGAAATTTCCTGAGTGATATTTTAAGGTCTCCTGAGATAACGATTGCTATTTCCCTCTTTCAAGCCGCGGAGATTCTGGAATTGCTGCGCAGAATAGGCACCTCCACGGTAGAAAGAACGCAACTATGGCAGGATTTTTCTTGCGCAAAGTTTTGCCTGAAAGCCTTAACGACCGATCATGTTGAGGAAGCATTAATTTTGAGCATGAAATCTTCAGTGCACATTTGGGATTACCTTGTGGTTCTTCCATTGAAAGATATCGTTCGGCGCATCTATTCTGCTGATCGCCACTTGTTGGAGACAGACGACTTTTCAAATATTGCCGAAGTCGTGAATCCATTGTCATGGAATATGGTTGAGGGTCAAGAGCCCAGAAGAATATCTTCGTGAGGATGAATATCATCCATGCGGCATGGCCGTCTGCTTTGATGGCAATTCTATGAAAATCTCCTACACCCAGGTAACAACTTATCAGCGCTGCCCGCATAAGTATCAGCTCGCTTATGTGGATCGGATTCCCGTGCCCAAAACGCCGAATTTACACCTCGGCAATGTCGTGCATGGCGCCTTGAGCTTCATGCACAAGCCCGGCAATCTCGCCCTGCCCGCACAGGAAGCCATCATTGCCGAATTTTGCCGCCTTTGGCAAGCCGAGCAAGCGGAAATCCCCGAAGACCAGCGGGACTCCTATTTCCAGCAGGGCGTGGAGATGCTCCAGCGCCATTATGCGCGGGAGCAGTCCCATACCGACCGTCGCCAAACCGCCACGGTGGAGCAATATTTCTCCATCCCCTTCGCCCAAGACGACAACATTGCCGGCCGCATTGACCGCGTGGATGTCCTCGACAACGGCGTCCTGGAAGTGCTCGATTACAAAACCGGCCGCCGCATGCCCGCCCAGACCGATGTCAATGCCGACCTCCAACTCGCCATTTATCGGTTGGCTGCACAGGAATTGCTCTATCCCGGCAAGACCGTTGTTACCTCCTTTTATTATCTCCTGCACGGCCTTACCTTTACCGCCGAACATACCCCCCGCCAACTGGAGGAGATGAAAGCGGAGATAACCGACATCATTGGCAATATCGAAAAAGGCGAATTCTCGCCCCGCGTGGACCGGTCCTGCGATTGGTGCGATTATCGCAGCCATTGCCTGGTCTTCAAACCCGCCGTCGTCAGCGAAGCCGAGCGCGCCGATATTGACGCCCTGATAAAGGACCTGGCCGAATTGGAAACTTTGCGCAAAGCGAGCAAGGCGGAAGCTAAAGAACAGGACAAACGTTATGCGGAACTGGCCGGCGCCATCCTCGACTGGCTGAACAATGCCGGCACCCGATTCTATGCGACCGACCGCTATCGAGTGCTTTCCGCCATTATAACTCGCACCACCTATCCCGCCGCCGCCATAAAGGAAATTCTGGAACCCTTGGGACTCTGGGAAAAGGTGCTTGCGGATAATATCTTGAAAAAGAAACTGGATGAATTGCTGAAAAAGGAGCCGCTTTCCCCTATGGTAAAACGCCAATTGCTGGCGACCGGCGAGAAAAAGGAAACTTCGGTGGTCAAACTCACTCGTCTTGGCGACAATGAGGAAGAGGAGGAAGAAGCATGATTATCATCATGGCTGCCGGCGCCCGCCCGGAACAGATTGATGAAGTTGTTAAATCCCTCGAAGCCCGCGGCTATGGCATCCACCTGTCAAAAGGTGTGGCGCGCACCATCATCGGCGCCATCGGCGCGCTCGATGAAGAAAAAGCGCTCGTCGCCTCTCAATTGCTCGCCCTTCCCGCGGTGGAGAATGTGGTTCCCATCCTCAAGCCCTACAAGCTCGCCTCCCGCGAATTTCAGCCCGCGCCCACGGTGATTGACGTCAAAGGCGTGAAGATCGGGGGCGAAAAAATTGTCGTCATGGCCGGGCCCTGCTCGGTGGAAAGCCCGGAGCAAATTCTGGAGACCGCCCGCGCGGTGAAAGCCGCCGGCGCCACCATCCTGCGCGGCGGCGCCTATAAGCCCAGCACTTCCCCCTATTCTTTCCGCGGCTTGGAGAAAGAAGCCCTCGAGATGCTCAAAGAGGCCAGCGCACAGACCGGCCTGCCGTTCATCACCGAAGTTACCGACCCGCGGGATGTTGAACTGGTCTGCGAATATGCCGACATTCTGCAAATCGGCACCCGCAATATGACGAACTTTATGCTGCTGCAAGAAGTCGGCAAGGCGCGCAAACCGGTGATGCTCAAACGCGGCATGTCGGCGAAAATCGAAGAGTGGCTCTCCGCCGCGGACTATATTTTGCTCGGCGGCAACCGCCAGGTGATTCTCTGCGAGCGCGGCATCCGCACCTTCGAGACCTTCACGCGCTTCACGCTCGATATCAACGCCATTCCGTCTATCAAAGGCCTGAGCCACCTGCCGCTCATCGCCGATCCCAGCCACGGCACCGGCAAATGGGACCTGGTCTCTGCCGTCGCCAAGGCCGCCATCGCCGCCGGCGCCGACGGCGTCATGGTGGAAGTCCATCCCAACCCGGAAAAAGCGCTCAAGGACGGCGCCCAATCCCTCCGGCCCCATGACTTCGCCGCCTTGATGAAGGACCTGAAAAATATCGCCCTCGCCGTCGGCCGCAGCTTGTAGGGCGGCGCGCTCCTGCGCCCGCCGAGCAGTTTTGGCGTTGTAGGGCGGGATTTCCAGCCTTCCCGCTGGTTTCAAACCTGCGGGAAGTTCTGATATTTTGGGGATGGGCGCTAATTTGGAGTGCGGTGGTCATGATTTTCAGAGCGAAAGCGAGGAAAATCCGCCACCGCTTTGCCTGGAAGCGCTATACTGTTGGAAGAGGTGTTACGATTAACGCAGATGGATATTTTTGGTAGGGGCAGCCCCATGTGGCTGCCCTGGCGGAAGGGCGACCACGCAGGGTCGCCCCTACTCCTAACACAATCTATTGATTGTGAGTAATAATCTTATGACACATACCACCTATAACAAAATCGCCCTCCTCGGCCCCGGCCTTATCGGCGCCTCCATCGGCCTCGCCCTGAAAAAACGCGGCCTCGCCAAACAGATCGTCGGCCTCGCCCGCAAAGCCACCACCCTGGAGACCGCCTTGCGCGTCGGCGCGATTGATAAAGGCACGCAAAATCTGGAAGTGGCCTTGAAAGGTGCAGAGGTCGTCATCTTCGCCGCGCCCGTGCAGGCCTCCATCTCCCTTATCGAGCAGACCGCCGCCATTACTGAAAAATGCTGGGATCCTGAGAAGGATTTACCCGCCGGGGCGGATTTACCCGCCGGGGCGAGCCGGCCGTTATTGACCGATGCCTGCTCCACCAAATCCGAACTTGTCGCCAAAGCTCAGCAATGCCTCCCTCCCTGGATTGACTTCATCGGCGGCCATCCCATGGCCGGCAGCGAAACCACCGGCCCCGAGCATGGCGATGCCGACCTTTTTGAAGGCGCTACCTGGATTTTGACGCCGACTCAGCAGACTTCCGAAACCGCCGTCTCCCGCGCGGAAGCTTTCGCGCGCTCCCTCGGCGCAAAACCGCTCATTCTCTCTCCTCAGGTGCATGATGAACTGGTCGCTGCGGTCAGCCACCTGCCCCACATGCTCGCCGTCGCGCTCATGCAGCAGGCCGGCGAAACCGCGGTCTTTCATTCCGAAACCTGGCAAGTCGCCGCGGGTGGCTTCCGCGACATGACCCGCCTCGCCGCCGGCAGCGCCGAAATCTGGCGCGACATCTGCCTCACCAACGCCTCCGCCCTCGCCCACGCCCTCGCCGAATTCCGCAAACGGCTCGAAAAAATCGAAGAGCACATCGCCCGCCACGACGCCGACGCCCTCGTCGAAATCTTGCAGCAAGCCCATAGAGAGCGGGAGGGGATGAAGGACTAGGATTATCTTGCGTTGGGCAGGAGTTTACTCCTGCCATATTACAACCGCAGGCATGCTCGCCTAAGGAGGGTCGCCGTTTATCCTGAGCTTGCCGAAGGGCGCCCCGCCGATCTTTTTCTGCACCATGGCTAAATAAAAGAAGGAGAAATGCGCTTGACTATTGAACTAGTGTTCTATATACTTAATCAGCTTATCTGAAGGGGGTTCCAATGAAATCTAGTCGCTATCCGAACATCGCCTTGGCAGTTATTGCCTTGTGCCTTCTGTCCTCTATACCGGCATTTGCCAGTACTTCCAACCATGTCCGAAGCTACACGCGCAAAGATGGCACTTACGTTTCCAGTCATTACCGATCTTCGACAAGCGTGAAGTCGTCGCTTAACAGCAAATCCACAACCCATTATAGCAGTCATGTTTCTGCCACTCGCTTCAAGCCGCGTTATGCCAAAGCCTCAACAACTCAGCCCGAGCGCTCCGAAGCGGAAAAGAAGGCCTTCTTGAAAAGCAGGGGACTCGAGCGCGTTCCTTCCGGCTACCAGGTAGATCACATCGTCCCGCTTTCCGAGGGCGGCGCAGACAAGCCCTCGAACATGGAACTCTTGCCCACCAGCCTCCACAAGGCCAAAACGGCCCGCGAAGCGAGCCTTTATCATTGGGGAGGCAATCACAGCGCAGGTTCGCATACTGCTGTTAAACATAGCTATTCACGCAAGCTTTATAGCAAGCCCAAATACCATTAAAAGGAGAAGAAAGGAATCACAAAATGAAATTCGACCGCTATACCAAAATTATGTTGACTGTTATTGCATTATGTCTGATGTGGCTGTGTGCGCGGGGGACTCCGCCTGTTGCCTCTGCCGCGGCCACTGCTGTTGCTGTTCCCAAGGTGGTGCGGGCGCAGCGATTCGAGTTGGTGGACTTCAAAGGTAGAGTGCGCGCTTCGCTAATTACGGACCAGTTAGGATGCACGGGTCTTTACTTGTATGACAAGAGTGGCAAGCAGACCGTGGCGCTGGCGGACGATGCGGTGTTTGGTTTTGCGGAACTCCAACTAGGCAACTCGGGGAGGAAAGAACTGTCTGGCACGCCGAAAGGGGCCTTCAGCGTGCGGGCAAGTAATAAGGAGAATGAGTCGGACGAGCCTTTTAGCGGCAATATTTCAATATTGGTTGGAGGGACGGGGCCGTCAGAACTGGCACTTCTTGGCACTCCACTGGCGCTTTATAACAAGGACTACAAAGTGTGCGGTGAGTTGCGCATGAATCCTGATAAGTTTATTGACGGGCCTGAGCTTAGGCTATCCAACAAAGGCAAAAGTGCATATTTGAGGCCAGGAAGCATTCATCTGCTTGATTTGGGCAAAGAGATGAGCGTAGAGAAAACTTCAAGTGCCTATCTGTCAAATGAGAGCCTGACTCTCAAGAACGAGAGGGGCAAAGTCGAGCTCAAGCAATCCAAGGGTGGTTTTGACGTATTAGGCTCTGGCTTGTTAATTTCCGATGAAAAGGGCCATTCACGCGTCTGGGCAATGCTGCTGAATTCCATAGGAACCGCACAAGGCGGCCCGAAGCTGGCGCTATTCGATGAGAATAGCAAGATAATGTGGCGCGCACCGCAGGAGCCGCGGGAATAGATACGGCCGGCGCGGCAGGACCATTGCAGAATAAAATATAAGGAGCAAGAGATGAAGAATGACGAGGTGGTTCGGGCGCAGTGCGTATAAACTAGAGGCGAAGCAAAATTAAGCCTCCGGCCGAATGGTTGTGGGGACGGGATTCGGTAATTATACAGCCGAGTGTCTGAGGAGAGTTTCTGGAGTATAGGCTAGGCCAAGCCTACCAGAAATTAACCCCCGGAGGCTCGGCTTTGTCTTTTTAGGAAAGGTTGTGTGTGCTATAATTAAAATATGGCTAAAAAATCACATTATAAAGCTTTGTGGTCATTTGTTCGTGGCCACTATTTGTGGGGAGTGGTGATAGTATTTCTGCCTCTTGCGACTGCTTTCTCACCTAAGGTTAGTTCGGCCCTTTGCTGGATTTGCATAATAATTTCGGCACTTTCCTTAATAGCTATCGGGTTCGGCGCGATACTTCATTCTAAAGCAATACTTCCCAAGTTTGGTATTGTTATACTCTTTGTATTATTATTCTTGCTCGATATAATTTTCGGCATATACCTTACAACCCCAGAATCGCAAGGCCCAAGCCAGAACATTTCTTCCGTAGCTTCCCCGCAAATCAGCCCTACCTCGCCCAAAGCTAATGAGCTATCTCAGATACAACTCGATCGCCCAGACATACTAGAAGAGGCATCAAGGGAAATCAAGAAATCGCAGAGAATCACGGAGCAGATTGAACACTCGATAATATCCCCAAATAGAACTGCAAACAGAATGAAACCAATTTCATCCTCGACCCCAGCGACATCTAAACCCATAGATTTGAAACCATCACTAAATATCACTCAAAATAATGTAATTGGACACAATGTTATCAATTCGGGTTCTGGTTCCATTACAGTCAATGATCCTAATGCTTGGAGTGTGCAATATTTTCCAAATGGGATGAGGCGCAAGTCGCGCGGTGGTACGATTATGATAGTAGATGGAGAACAGGCCGTTGCCTCCAAAATCCTCGCCTTAAACAAAACCAAGGACTGGAAACAACTCGTTCAGGTCTGCGAAGCAGAAATCAAAGCTGTTCCTGAATGGCTAACACCGTACTTTTATGCGGGTTGGGCTTATGCGAACTTGGGGCAAGACAAGAATGGGATTGAGCGTCTTGAACATGTTGTTGCAATAGCAGAAGGAGATCCTGACTGGAAGTCGCAATATGACGACGCAAAGAATCTTCTAAAGGTACTGCAAGACAGGGCGAATAACTAGTGAGAAATAAAAATCCTTAACCGAATAACGTATTAAGCACAACCTGCTAATATTTTAATCAGGTAAATTAAGTTTCATTCAATTGGATGCATCAGCTCATCCTCTAATCCTATTAATCAAGGTTCAGAAGAAGTTGAGGTGCTGTTTGGATTCATCCTTCATAATTACCGTTCTTCCACCTTGCTGTTGGGCAGGAGATTAACTCCTGCCAATTCTGGCATGTCATTTAAATAAAGGAGCCGACCATAGCCTCCAAACTACTGCTCATTGACGGCCACAATCTGCTTTTCCGCGCCTTTTTCGGCGTTCCGGCCAGGATACAGGACCGGGACGGCCGGCCCATACACGGGGCGGTCGGCTTTATCGCAATCTTATTGAAAACGCTCGCGCTTTTCGAGCCTACTCATCTAATCGCGGTCTTCGATCACGAGGAGGGTTCCTTTCGCGGCAAAGTTGATGAAAACTACAAAAGTAATCGGCCGGCAGCTTTGGCGGACAGAGGCATTGATGGGGATTCCTAGAGGAGGGGAGCGCATCACATTGGCAATTGCCCTCATAGCCTAAAATGCATATACTGGGAGGTACTAAGAAATATTCAATTAAGGCGCACTTGATGGCGCGGGTAGTTCTGCAATTGCCTCCTGGTTTACCCAAAAATTGAATAAAAGTTTTGGGTTGGCGGTTATTCTGCAAATCAATGGAGAGGAGCGATATAAATGGTTATGGATCAGGCACGCGAAAGGCTGAAGAAGATGGCGCTCAAGTATCTTCAAAAGGCCGGAATAGTCTTACGCGCGGACGAAATCGAGCAAATGGAAATTGTTGATTTTGGTCTGAACGAAGTGGAGAGTAGCGGGCTGGAGGTAGTAGTTTATGTAAATAATGACCGTTACTGCGCCAAGGAACTCGTGCTTTTGCCCAAGCAGACTTGCCCTCAGCACCGCCACCCTTCAGTGGATGGCAAACCTGGCAAGCAAGAGACCTTTCGCTGCCGCTGGGGAGAGGTCTATCTCTATGTTCCCGGGGAACCTACGGCGCATCCAAAGGCCGCTGCGCCTCCCAAGCATGCTGAATTCTACACGGTTTGGCACGAAATTATACTACGACCCGGCGAGCAATATACATTACTTCCTGATACCTATCACTGGTTCCAGGGCGGCCCGGAAGGCGCTATAGTGTCCGAGTTTTCCAGCACCAGCACCGATGAAAATGACTATTATATTGATCCGAAGATTCGCCGCTTGCCGGACTGAAGAACGCTGCGCGTGTAATTACACAAAGCAAGTCCCCTGTCGGAACCATGATTTACTTGATTGAAGGATTGCCTGATTGGCTCTATGTTTGACTCTGCCCGACTTTCTGCTCATCTGGCCCCTCGTCCCTCGCCCCGGGTGTGACCGAATTTCCTAGGTCTTGAACCATGGCCAAATTTGTCTATTATTGTAGCGCCGTCCGCCACGCAGTGGTGGATCGCCGAAGGCGACCGTCTCGGCGGCAGCTTCGTTCTTCAGCTACCTGCGGCGGGCCGCCGCAGGTAAACCTAGATTTTGCGGTCACACCCCTCGTCCCTGGGGTATTGACTTTTAGCAATTCCATGATATAATCCAAGCAAAGGCAAACAAATGTATTTATTCAATCTGCGAAAATCTGCGTTAATCTGTGGCCAAACTCCGGCCTCCCCTTTCTCCCTTGCCCCTCGTCCCTGATCCCTGCAGTCAGAATGTTACTAAATGTTACTGAATGTTACTGTTTTTCAATTTATTTTTCATGAAAGCAAAGTGAAAGTAAAATAAAATACAACTGTCCGAACCATGATTCACTTGATTTAAGGATTGCTTGATTCAAAGCGAACATTCAGCAAAAAGTTGAAGCCTGCCCGCCTATGGAGGGCAGGCCCCCCATGGTGGTTTGCCGTTAATCGCCGTAGGCGAATTCTATCCTGCCGTTCTTTGCGTCCGCTTCGCGCACTTTGCGCCTTTGCGGTTACTGTGTTTAGCAAAATACGACAAAACGCGGCAAAAATTGTATAATCAACCATCATGATTATGCGAGTCCAATCAAATAATCCCCTGAAGGGTGAACTGATCCCGCCGGGAGATAAATCCATCTCTCATCGAGCGCTTATGCTCGGGGCGCTGGCGCGCGGCGAGACCCATATCCGCGGCCTGCTCGATTCGGAAGATGTCGCCCGCACGACCCATTGCCTGAAAGAGATGGGCGTGCCCATCTGGCCCAAGGACGCAGAGGTTACCGTCGAAGGACAGGGCGAGGCCGGCCTCACCGCCCCGCTTCGGACCCTTGATGCCGGCAATTCCGGCACCACCCTGCGGCTCTTAATGGGCGTCGTGGCTTCCTATCCAATTGCGGCGACCTTTACCGGCGACGCTTCCCTGCAAAAGCGGCCCATGGATAGGGTGGCGATTCCCTTGCGCCAAATGGGCGCGGAAGTCGAGGGACAGGGCGCGCGTTGCACCCCGCCCGTAACCGTGCGCGGCGGCGCTCTGAAGGCGATTGAGTATGAGATGCCCATGGCCAGCGCCCAGTTGAAATCGGCGCTGTTGTTGGCAGGTCTGCGGGCGGAAGGCGAGACCTGGGTAAATGAGCCGGGCCTCTCCCGCGATCATACCGAGCGCATGTTAAAGAGATTCGGGGCCAGAGTGAAATACGGCCCCGGTTTTGCCTCCATCGAGGGCGGAAATAGCTTGAAAGCCCAGTCGCTGACCGTGCCGGGAGATTTTTCCGCGGCGGCCTTTTTTATCGTCGGCGCCGCCATTGCGAAAGGCTCGGAGCTGCATATTTCGGGAGTCGGATTAAATCCCGCGCGCATCGGCCTGCTCGAAGTGCTGGCCGAGATGGGCGCGGATTTCGATGTCATGGAACCCATGAAAGAGTGCCGTCGCCTGGAAGAGCAGGAGCCTGGCGGCAGCATCATTGTGCGCGGCGAGGGGGAACTGCGCGGCTGCCGCATCGGCGATGAACTGATCCCGCGGCTGATTGACGAGTTCCCTATTCTCTGCATAGCTGCGGCTTGCGCGCAAGGCAAGACCGAGGTGCGCGGCGCGGAAGAATTGCGCGTGAAAGAGTCGGACCGCATCGCTTCCATGGCGGCCGTTTTGAGAGCATTGGGCGCCGACGCGGAGGAACTCCCCGACGGGCTGATTATTAACGGAGGCAAGCCGCTCACCGGCGCCAGAATAGATTGCCAGGGCGACCATCGCGTGGCCATGGCCGCGGCCATCGCCGGTTTGGCGACGCCCTGGGTGGAGATCGCAGGCGCGGAATGTATTGCCACCTCATACCCGAATTTCATTGAAGATTTTCGCCGCTCGGGGGCGCAGGTAGAAGTAGTAGAATGAAGGCAAAAGGTTCACCCGCCGTTGCGGGCAAAAGGTTCACCCGCCGTGGCGGGCAAAAAGCAAAATCAACTTTGGCAGGATTCTTTTTGCCTTTTTACTTTTGCCTTTTTACTTTCCCAAGCGCATTTCCTAAGCCTGTCGGATTTATCTCTCCAATTCCAGAAGGAATCTCCCAAGTATGAATCCATCTCCTATACTCACCATCTCTATTGTCAACTGGAACACACGGGACGACCTCGCCAAGGCGCTGGCTTCGCTGGCGCTCGGCGGCTTGAGCAGCTATGAGGTCATCGTGGTTGACAACGGCTCCTCGGATGGCAGCGCGGAGATGGTGCGGCAGCGCTTTCCCGAGGTAACGTTGATTGCCAACCAGGAGAATCTGGGATTTGCCCGCGCCCACAATCAGGCGCTGCGGCTGGCGCGGGGCCGGAATATTCTACTTCTCAACCCGGATTGCATGGTTCACAAGAAAGCCTTAATCAAGCTCGTGGATTTTATTGAATCCCACTTTCGCGTCGCCGCAGTGGGCCCCAAGCTGCGCAATCCCGATGCCACTATACAGTTTTCCTGCCGGCATTTTCCGAACTTTGCCGCAGGCCTTTTTCGCAATACGCCCCTGGGCAGTCTTTTCCCGCGCAACCGCTATAGCCAGGAATATCTCATGAAGGACTGGGACCATACCATTCCCCGGGAAGTGGATTGGATTTCCGGCGCGGCGATGTGCATCAAGCGGCAGGCGCTGGAGGATGTGGGCCTGCTCGATGAAGAGTTTTTCATGTATTGCGAAGATGTGGACTGGTGCTATCGGGCGCGCTTAAAAGGCTGGCTGATCTATTATTTCCCCAAAGCCATCATGACCCATCTCATCGGCCGCTCCAGCGATCAGCGCCCTCGCGAAATGATCAGGGAATTCCATCGCAGTATGGCGCTTTTTTATCGCAAACACTACGCGCAGAAATGGCCCTTTATTCTTCGCTGGCTGCCGGTCGCCGCTATTAAACTGCGCATGTGGTTTATCCTCTGGCACAGCCACCTGCCGGCCCTGAATAACAATGGGAAAAGAAGGCCGAAAGTAAGGTAGATGAGAAGCGTTGAGCGTTTTGCGTTCAGCGTGGCTAGGCAAAGCGACCGCCATGTCCCTAAGCCCCAAAGGGGCAGGGATGGCGGCATCGAAGATGCTTAGCCAGCGGCCCTTCGGGCTTAGCCATTCAACAGGGAATCGGGATTTGGTAATCCTGCTGAAATCGGAAAGCCGGAATTTTGATGTAGTTGTGGCATGGGTATGCCTTTGGCATTGCTCAGTGCAGGCCTGTCCTTAATTCACGGGCGAGATCTATCCGGGAAAGTGGATGTCCGCGCCACGCTCAACGTTCAACGTTCAACGCTCAACGTTTTTTGGAGAACGCTATGCCCAAACGTAAAACTAAGAAGAAACCTCGGCTGACGCTGGTGGAAATGCTCATCCTCCTGGCTATCGGGGGCATTTTTCTCTCCATAGTCATTCCTGCGGCCAAGAAGGCGAAAAGACCGACCCAGAGAACGGGCAGCGCGCGCGTGGCCCTGCCGGTAGGGCCTCAGCAAGCGCCTGCTAATGAGGGCGGCTCAGGCCTTGCCATGCTGGCCTTGGGCGTTTTTCTGGGCATTGGCGGCACGCTCTTTTATCAGCGCCTGAAAACCGTGAAGCTGGAAGTGCAGCCGCCGGAAGTGATTAATAAGATTGAAGAAGCAGGGGAGAATTCGACGATACAATAGCGCGGGATAATAGAAGGTAATGTTGCCAGCTTTTTAGAAAGCTATGCCAAGAACGTGGAATGGACTCTCCGCTTTTTGTTTATGCCGCGAGTGGAAGTTCAAGTTCCTCGCGAAAGATTCGCAAATCATAAGTGGCCTTCTCAGATTCTTCGACGATAGATGTTTCAAGGCCATATCTCTGATCAAGTAAATCTAATAGACGAAGTGTTGGTTTGGCTTGCCTTATTTCAGTAAGCAATTGCCTGGCAGCTTCAACTTGCTCGCGCGCGGCGGTTAAATGAAGAAGGGCTATCTGCCGGATTGCTTCCAAAGCTGCAAATGCTGATTGCTCCTTAAGAAGTTCTTCTGCATTATCTAAATTCCCCTGCTTAATGGCATAAAAGGCAAGAACAAAGCGATAATACTCTCGGTCCTCGGGAAAAGGACAGCTTTGATGGCCATGAGTAAGGAGCGGTAAAGCTTCTTCGCGGTTATCAGTTCTCAGAAGTATGGTTGCTTTTTGATGATGGATAACCCAATCATCCTTGCTTTGGGGATTATCAATAAAGGGCAACAATGCTAATGCTAGGGAATTTTTGCCCATTTTTGCGAGCACGCTTGCCAGGCCGCTAGGGGCGAACTTATTATTAGGGAACATCTGGATTGTCTCCCTATAAAGCTGCTCGGCTTCTTCCAACCGGCCGCGCGTCTTTAGGGTTTCTGCCAGGCCGTTGCGCGCCACGACAGCATCGGGGAACCTCTCGGTGGTTTGCTTATAGAGCTGCTCGGCTTCTTCCAACCGCCCCCGCGTCTTGACTGTATCGGCCAATCCACAGTGTGCCACGACATCATCCGGGAACCTCTCCGTGGTCTCCTTGTAGAGCTGCTCGGCTTCTTCCAACCGCCCCCGCGTCTTGACTGTATCGGCCAATCCACAGCGCGCCACGACATCATCGGGGAACCTCTCGGTGGTCTCCTTGTAGAGCTGCTCGGCTTCTTCCAACCGCCCGCGCGTCTTTAGGGTTTCTGCCAGGCCGTTGCGCGCCACGACAGCATCGGGGAACCTCTCGGTGGTTTGCTTATAGAGCTGCTCGGCTTCTTCCAAACGGCCGAGCGTCTTGACTGTATCGGCCAATCCACAATGAGCCACGACATCATCGGGGAATCTGTCGGTGGTTTGCTTATAGAGCTTTTCGGCTTCTTCCAACCGCCCGCGGGTCTTTATGGTGTCTGCCAGGCCATTGTGCGCCACGACATCATCGTGGAATCGTTGGGTAGTTTCCCTATAGAGATTTTCGGCTTCTTCCAACCGCCCGCGGGTCTTTATGGTGTCTGCCAGGCCATTGTGCGCCACGACATCATCGCGGAATCGTTGGGTAGTTTCCCTATAGAGATTTTCGGCTTCTTCTAACCGCCCGCGCGTCTTTATGGTGTCAGCCAGGCCGTTGCGCGCCACGACATCATCGGGCGCGACCTCGTTGGCATTTTCAGCCCACTCTTCGGCAAGTTGAAAATGCCCAAGCCTTAAGGCATTCGCCGCAAGATTTGAAAGCGACTTGGCTATCAGAGCGGGAGCCGTGCCATCTCTAAGTTGAGAATTTACGAGGTCTTGCTCCCATTGACGCGCGGTAAAGAGATCATTTGCCTGTAACTTGCCGACGATATTCTCTATCTGTTTAGAAACTGACTTATACATTTCAAACGGGCTGCGCTTTATTGAAGTTAAATATGGTGCGTTCTTTTTCTCTTCAACCTCATCATCTTCATATTTCAAATTTATTCGGTCATGACTATAGCCACAGGCGCGCTGAACGGCATGAATCCAGTTGGATAGGAAAACGCCTGGCGACATGGTTTTTGGAAGCGGGCAAGCTTTGAGCGCCTCAAAAAGAGAAATAGCATCTTGTTCCATTTGTGAGAACTGTTCTTCAAGAATGCGGCTGCGCAAGGCTGCCACAATCCCATGCTCTGCAAGCCATTCCCATAAACCTGGCGGGGCCTCCGATGTTCCAAATGCTTCCAGCATCCCATCTTTCAGTATGTCGTCGGTCTGTGCAGTTGTTAGTTCTTCGCTATCACTGCCAGTGATAGCCTGCAATCCGGGTATCTCTTCCGAGGCAGTGTAGCAAAGCAAAGCCGGCCATTTCTCGAAATCCTCAGACAGCCATTCCGCCCAACGGTCATTTGGGAAGGCGGTAATCAGGGCTCTTAGTCCGGCGCGTAAATATTCCTCGCCTTGTTCCCTCAAGGATAACGCATCCGCTAGGAAGGGAAGACCTTTTCTAATATCATCTAAGGGAATGCCGTTGGAATTCTCCGCGCGAAGCCACATCAAACCCAGGAAGGCATCCATCAAGTCGCTTACGACATGAGAGTCCGGATTTTTCAGAATAGAGAACCAACGATCTCGCAGGCTTATATCCGCCTGGTTAAATATGACCAGTCGGCGCAATTCGCGTCTCAGCTTTGCATTTAATGGAACTTCGCCCCTATTGCCGCGCTGCTCGAGGGCAAGCGCCGGTTGGAAGAGAGTGTCGCGATCCTGCAACATCTGGCCGAGCAGGAATAAATTCAGCAGATAATCTTGCTCGTTTTCCTGGGCCGAGAATACTGCATCCAGCAATTCCGCACACAGCTTGGCCAGGCTCGCTTCTTGTTCGCGTCTCTTATCATCTGTTCTTAAGCATTGCCAGATGTAATCTGCCGGCAGATAATCGGATCCTAGAGCGGGAAGATTCCCGGAGAGTAGACGCGCCAAATCGTGTGCTTGGAAATTATCCAAACCCTCCAGTATCTGCTGCAGTTCTTTTCTAGGCGTTAGAACGACTTCCATTAGTTAGCCATCAGATTGGCGAAGGCATCCAATATTTTACCTTATCTCCGAATCTATCGCAAAGTCGCTGAAAATGCAACTGTCTGAATTCACTGACATCCGTTTCATCAGGAGATGTAGAGGTCCTGTCAATATGGTTGCTCCAATGTTCAATCTTTAAGTCAACAGGGTGATGAATCACCTCCGGACAGCATAAGCCACTCGGGCCAATATTCAAATCCATAGTTCGTCCCCTCATTTCGTTGGGGGGAGAAGGGAAGTGCCAGGGCACCCAATCCGCTTCCAGACTTGTTGGAAGCAAGCATGGAGTAACCTCCTTCACTTTATAGCGCAGCAGAATCAACCATTCGTTTGCTCCAATCTTCCCGAGCCCAAATGCGTCGCGCACACGATCCGCCCATGCCGGGGCTGAAAGCAATGGCTCCACGTCCGGCCAAAATGATGCCCAAACAGGGCGCTGATTCCGCTTGCTCCATTTATTCCATGATTTGAAGAGTTGAAGAATCAAATCCCTAATGGCCACGACACCCTTTTTTCTAGCCTCCGAAATCTTACTGTCAAGCCAGCCAGACCACATGTTTCGATTCTGCATTTCCACTTCCGGGATTGACTCAAAAGCGGCATCATAAAACGCCGAAAGGGAAATTACGCGAACCAAATAATAGTCCCGAACAAGTCCATGGATTACATTCGGTATATTGCATTTTGCAAGATAATGTGGTGGATTCCCGTTACAAACACAGTCATTCAGATAGGTTGAATAGCAGTTCCTAAGGCATTTCTGTTGAAGTGGCAGTTCTTGCAATAAGCAGTTTTCGCGTTCTTCATTCACGCGCCAGTCGTGACGCCAGTTATGCGCAATGAACCGCTCACTGGTCGCGCTCATTTCGAGTTCGTTCAGGTCTTGTTCCAGGGGATGCCCCTGCGAAGCGTCCCTATCAAAAATTTTGGAAATAGAAATCCTCCCCTTCTGGAATTAATGATCTATTGAATGCTTGCCAAACATTCTAGCAAATGAGCAGGCCTCTTGCCCATAGTCGGAATTACTGATGCGAAATAATTATCGCTTTCTTGCAAATTATTGTTTGCTTCCTCTCCATGCGGCCAAGACTGCGCCGATGGCCATAAGTCCCATGATGCCTGCGCCGAGGGCAACGGCGAAGGGTGCGCCGAAGTGCTGCGCCAGAGCACCCGCCAGGAAGCTGCTTATCGGGGTGGTGCCGGCAAAGACCAGCGCCCAGACGCCCATGATGCGCCCGCGCATTTCATCGGAAACGGAAAGTTGAATAATGGTATTGGCCGTGGCCATGACGGTGATGCCGCCGAAGCCGGCCAGGGCCAGCAAGACCGCGGACAAAGGAAAGATGCGCGAGAAAGCAAAACCTTCGCTCGCGGCCGCCAGCAGAATGGCGCCGCCGAAGAATAAGCGCCGCTTATGCGGGTAGGCGCTTAAGGTGGCAACCGTCAAGGCGCCGAACAGCGCGCCGATGCCGCTCGCCGTCATCAGATAGCCGAGTCCGCGCGGCCCGGCATCCAGGATATCTTTCGCGAAGACCGGTAGCAGCACCGCGTAATACCAGCCGAAGATGAAGAAGATTCCCAGCATCGTGGCAATATTGAGGACCGTGCGGTTGCTGCGCAAATAACGAAAGCCGCTGAGGGCTTCTTGAAGCATGCTGCCCGACCGCGTGCCACCGACATGTTCCGGGAAGCGCATCAGGAAGAGGCCCGCAATGACCGCCAGGAAGCTGACGCCGTTGATGAAAAAACACCAGGAGGGCCCGACGCTCGCCACCAAGGCGCCGGCGATGGCGGGGCCGAAGATGCGCGCGCTGTTGAAGATGGTGGAGTTGAGGGCGATGGCGTTCATCAACTCCTCTTTGCCCACCATCTCCACCACAAAGGCCTGGCGGGCGGGCATATCGAAGGCCAGGACGGTGCCGCTGCAAGCCGCGAGCAGGGCGATGTGCCAGGCCTGAATCACGTCAAAGGCGGTGAGCGCGGTGAGGATGAAGGCGAGCATCATCGCCGTGGTCTGAGTGAATATGATGATGCGGCGCTTTTCCATGCGGTCGGCCAGCACGCCGCCGGGGATGGAGAAAAAAAACATGGGCAGCGACCCGACGGCGCTGATCAATCCCAGCAGAAAGGCGCTGTGGGTGATGTCATAGGTGATCCAGGCGAGCGCGGTCTGCTGCATCCAGGAGCCGGTGAGCGAAACCATTTGCCCGCCGTAAAAAAGGCGGTAATTGCGATGCCGCAGCGCGGAGAAAGTCCGCGGCAGTCGCCAGCGTCTGTGGTTTGTATCCTCGTCATTCATAATGCATACTGCCCGGATAAATCATACTCTATTTATATAATCCGACAAGGGCTGGCGAATCACCTGCACAAAGTGCCAACTTGAAATATAGAAAATTCTTTCACCACGAAGTCACGAAGAGACAAAGGAATCGGGAAACAATTCTAACTTTAATGATTTATTGAAGATTAAACGTTTAAAAGGGCATTTTGGGGGCGGGGTTCGTGAACCCCGCCGGCGGGCTTTACAAAGCCCGCCCCCAACAGCTTTCTCAATCATCATATGAATTATTGGTGCCAATATATAGAATGAAGAAGTTTTTCGTGACTTTCTGTCCTGCCGAAGGCAGGTAAACTTTGTGGCAAAATTTTTACATTTTCCCGCTTGACAAATCATCATAGACGTGGTATATATATTAATGATAAGCTATGATAAGTAGTCGAGAGAGGAGGAAACATGGCTAAGGCAAAACAGACGAAGTCCCCCCCGCAACCGGAGCGGGACGATGATGTGCTGGATTTGGATGATGCCGTGGCATTTTTGAAGACCACGAAGCCCACGATGTATCGCTGGATTGCGCTGGGCAAGGTGCAGGGCTTCAAGGCCGGGCGGCAATGGCGATTTTATCGCCGCGACTTGCGCAAGTTCCTCGAATATGAGGAACCCATGGCGGCCGGCATTGATATGGAAGCCGTGCGCGCCGCCATCAAACTGCTGGAAGAACGGATCGCGCGGGCAAAGAAAGCCCAAGAGTCAAGCCAAAGGCAGACTCGCAAAGCCGAGAAAGGAGCCAAAAAATGACCCTCCAGGAACAAGCCGCAAGCCCGGCCGTATTGGGCGCAGAAGAAGAGGCCGTGATTCGTCTGTTAAGTAAGATCATTGATGCCGCTATTGCAGATCGCGCGAGCGACATTCACATTGACCCTTCGCGGAGGGAGACGAAAGTGCGATTTCGCATTGATGGTGTAATGCAGGAGGTCGTATCTCTCCCCAAAAATGTCCATGCTGCGTTAATAGCTCGGTTCAAAATCATGGGGGATCTCGATGTCGCTGAGCGCAGGACCATCCAGGATGGGCACATAAGGATTCAACATGAGGGTAAGGAATTCGACTTGCGCATGACAATCATGCCTGCAGTTAGGGGAGAGAAGTTAGCAGCCAGGCTAATCGCGCAGGCCGGTGATGCAATTGGACTCGAAAACGTGGGCTACCGCGAGCCGGACATGAAACGGCTTGAGAAATGCATGCATTCTCCCTGCGGGCTGATGATTTTTTCCGGGCCCACCGGCTGCGGCAAGGTCACGATAATGACCAGTGTGGTAAAGCAGTTGATGCATCCGCAGATAAATGTCATGACTGTCGAGGACCCGGTAACATTTGTGTTGCCGGGTGCAACGCAGGTAATGGTTAATCGGAAGGTGGGCTTGACGGAAGCTCAGGCGATTCGCGGCTTTTTGCGCGCCGATCCCGACATTATAATGATAGGCAACATGCCCAACTTGGAGACGGCAGAGCTTGCCGTTCAGGCGGCCATTACCGGTCATCTGGTTTTGGCGCCTTTGCACGCAGATGATGCGCCGCAGGCAGTCAAACGGCTTTTCGACATGGGGGTAGAGCCGTTTCTGCTCTCCCATTGCCTGCTGATGGTCCAGTCACAGCGGCTGGCGAGAAAAATTTGCAGTAACTGCAAGCAAAAGGCTGACTACCCGGAAAAATTCATGACCGATTTGCGCAAGCGCGCCGAGGCCGGCGGGCTGGTTTGGCCGGACAAAGCTCCCACCTTCTTCAAAGGCAAGGGCTGCGACCATTGCCGAAATACGGGCTATTCGGGCCGCATCGGGATCTTCGAGATTCTGACAATGGAAAAGAAAGAGATGCGGGAATTGATCGCCGAACGCGCCAGTGTGGAGGAAATTCGCAAGATGGCGATAGCCGACGGCATGACCACCATGCTCGCCGACGGCATCTATAAGGCACTGGAGGGCAAGACCACCATAGAGGAAGTTGTGCGCGTTACGTATACCGCAGATTGGTAGCTGAAAGGCAAAAGTAAAAAGTAAAAAGTAAAAAGTAAAAAAGCAAAACCAGAAGCAAGCCCGCGAAAAGCTTTTCCTGTTGATCGAAAATAATGAAAGGGCCCGTTCTCGGATTGGAGCGGGCCTTTCAGTTCTCTTCCTCATTTGGCAATTTTCCCCTTTGCGTGTTAAAGTAGATATTAGATTTTCAGGCATGGGCAAGATTCATCCTGAGCACATTCGAATGGATGCCCATGCTGCTAATGCAATCTGCGAAATCTGCGAAATCTGTGGATTTTAGTTTGCTGCCATGCCTTATCTAACTGCGGCCAATGTGATGAAAGATGGTCCGGCGCTTTCGCCCACGGACACGGTGGGGAGGGCGCTGCTGTTGCTGCGTCGATATTCTCTTCCGGCGCTGCCGGTGGTATGGGAAGGCCGGCCGGTGGGGGTATTTTCCGAGGCTTGCGTGCTGGCGCTTACGGAAAATGCCTGGAACGATGAGCAATGGGAGATGGTGCGGCAACTGCCGGTGGGGAAGGTGATGGCGCCGTCGGTAAACACGGTGAATGCGGACACAGCTCTCGCCGAGGTTGCGCACATGCTCCGCACCTATCCTGATGCCTGCCTGGCGGTGGTGGACGGCGCGGGCTATTATCGCGGCCTGGTATGCCGCCAGGACGTGGTGGCCGCGTTGTGCAATGTCGTCAGTCCGGGAACGGTAGGGGGGATGGCGACGCCGCTGGGGGTCTATCTGACAAATGGCGTGGTGCGCGCGGGCGCGGGGAATTTGGGACTTTTCCTGGCGGGCGTCTTTCTGGCTTTTCTCTGGATGCTTTCCACGGTCTTGATTAGCGGAATCTGCTGGGCGGTGCAGGAATATTCGCCCTTGCCCTTGTTGGCGATTCGCCTTTCCGAGCCGACGCCGGCGAACGCGATCTATTTCAGCCTGGAAGTTTGGTCGGGGATTTTCTTCGTAGCGCAACTCGTGTTTTTCTTTTTGCTCATGCGATTATTTCCGTTGTCGGGCACGCATGGCGCGGAACACCAGGTGGTGCATGCCATCGAGGCGGGGGAGGAGCTTACTCCCGAAACGGTATATGCCCACACGACGGTGCATCCCCGCTGCGGCACCAATCTGGCCGCCATGATGTTGATCCTGGGAGTGGGCATTTCCTATTTCACCAGCATCAGAATTGAGGATCCGGTTTCCATCGCCATGTATATTTTCATCGTGCTTTTCCTGGCTTTGTGGCTGCGCCGACCGGTGGGCGCATTTATCCAGGGCGTGGTAACTACGCGCAAGCCTTCCCAAAAACAATTGCTGGCGGCGATTCAGGTGGGCAATGAACTGCTGGAGAAGTGCCGTTATCAGACGGGAAAACGGCCTGAGGGCTTTAAGCGATTGTGGAATATGGGATTGCTTCAGGTGCTTACCGGGGCCGGGCTGACAAATTACGGTATAATTTTGCTGCAAACATGGTTAGGGGCGCGATGGCTGGTATGGTAAGAGTTGAGAGTTGAGAGTTGAGAGTTGAGAGTTGAGAGTTGAGAGTTTAGAGTGGCTAGGTCGCTTTGCGACCGCCATGGCGGTCTGCCTTCGGCAGACTTAGCCATTGAGAGTCCCAGAGTCGAAAAACGGCAAGAGTTGGAATTGAGCGAGTTGGAAGGGTTTGCGATGACTGCTGCTAATGAAAAAAATAATTTGAATGCAAAACAGATTTTGCTGGCGGCGCTGGCGGAGGCGGTTGGGCGGGCGCGGGAAAAGGGACTGCTGCAAATCGAGCAGGTTGGGGAGATTCTGGTGCAGCGGCCTTCGGATCCGACCTTTGGCGATTATTCTACAAACCTGGCGATGTCTTTGGCGCGGGAGGCGAAACTGCCGCCGCGCAAGATCGCCGAAATCATTATTGCGGAATTGCAATTGCCGGAGAATTTTGCCGAAGAGATTGCGATCGCGGGCGCGGGATTTATTAATTTCCGCCTGCATCCCAAGGCTTTGTGGGATACGGTGAGCGAGATCTTTCGCCTGGGCGAAACATTTGGCCGCAGCAACGCGGGCAAAAACGAGAAGGTGCTGATTGAATATGTCAGCGCCAATCCCACCGGCCCGGTGGCTGTGGTGCAAGGGCGCGCCGGCGCCATCGGCGATGTGCTGGCGAACCTGCTGGATTGGGCGGGTTATCAGGTGCAGCGGGAATATTATATCAATGATGCGCTGAACAGCCTGCAGGTGCAGAAGTTTGCCGCCTCCGTGGAGGCGTGGTATCTGCGCAAACTGGGCCAAGAAGCGGAACTGCCGGAGGATGGCTATCAGGGCGATTATGTGGCCCATATGGCAGAGGAGATCGCGCAGGAAGCGGGCGACCGCTATCTAAACATGCCGCCGGAGGCGCGCCGCGAGGAGTTTGTGAAATTATCGCTGCAGCGCATTATTGCGGGCCAGCGCGCGGATTTGGAAGCCTATGGCGTCCGTTTTGATAATTGGTTTTGGGAGAGCGAGCTGTATAAAGCTGGCGCAGTGGAGCAGGTGATCGAACGGCTGAAAGAATTGGGGCATACCTATGAGGCCGACGGCGCGGTGTGGCTGAAGACCTCGGAGTTTGGTCATATCAAAGATGAAGTGCTGGTCAGGAGCAATGGGCTGCCCACTTACCTGGCGGCCGATATTGCCTACCATCGCAATAAATTCGAGCGCGGCTTTGACCGGCTGATTGATATTTGGGGGCCGGACCATCACGGCCATGTTACCCGCATGAAAGCGGGCGTGCAGGCGCTGGGTTATTCCGCCGATAAATTCGAGATTATGCTGCATCAGATTGTGCGCCTGTTCAGCGGCGGCGAGATGGTGCGGATGTCGAAGCGCGCCGGCGATATTATTCCGCTGCGCGATTTGATAGATGAAGTCGGCCCCGATGCCGCCCGTTTCTTTTTCCTGATGCGCTCCGCCGACAGCCACCTTGATTTCGATTTGGAGCTGGCGAAAAAAGAGAGTTCGGAAAATCCGGTCTATTATGTGCAATACGCCCATGCGCGTATCTGCTCGATCTTCCGTTCCGCGGATGAGCATGGCGTGATTCTTCCGAAACCGGGCGCAGCGAATTTATCGCTCCTGCAGCATCCGCGGGAACTGGATTTGATTCGCAAACTCGCCGACTTCCCGGAAGAGATCGAGACCGCGGCGGCCCTGCGCGAACCGCATCGCATGACCCGCTACGCGCAGGAAATCGCTTCCATGCTGCATCTCTTTTACACCGACTGTCGCGTCCTGGGCGACGACCCCGCGCTCACCCAGGCGCGCCTGGCGCTCCTGCAAGCCACGCGAATCGTGCTGCAAAATACGCTGGGGATCCTGGGCATCAGCGCGCCGGAAAGCATGTAAGGACGTTGAGCGTTGAACGTTGAGCGCGGAACGTCCGGAGATACAGCTTTTGAAATAGCTACAGTCGTATTTTTGTAAGTGGGCGCAATTTGTGAGAATGGGAAATGAATAAAAGGCGTCTTGGAATCGTGCATATGCTCTCCGGCCAGGCAGCCGAGACCATCAATAAATTGCGCTGGAAATATGATCCCAAGTCGGCACGAGCAGTTGGCGCGCATGTAACTTTGGCGGGCCCCTTTGATACGGAAGCACCATTAGAGGAAATTAAGGATACCATTGACGGCATTGTGAAGGGAATAGAGCCATTCGATGTTCAGATAGAAGGTGTTGATACTTTCCTTCAAAATCCGTTCGTTTGCTATTTCTGTATTGAGCCCAGAGAAAAACTTGCCTCAATCAACAGTCTGCTCATCGCTCAGTTGGGGTGGAAAGACAAGTTCAGTTATCATCCGCACGTAACCGTAACGGAATACCTTTCACGTGAAGAAACCGAGGAGCTCTTCAAGCAACTGCAGCAACTCGAAATCCGAATGCGGGACCGCATGGATAAAATAACGCTTGTGGAGAGGAATGAAGAGGGGGCATGGATTCCGGTGGCTGAATTCATCCTTGAAAAATGCTGAACTCTTAATCCGCCACAAAGCGAGCTTATATCAAATTTACAATTCGGCGGGGCGTGGCACTCCTCCTGAGGCGGACAAGCCCCGCCCTACAAAACCTCTTCCGTGATCCCCGCGAGTTAAGATTTATCCACAAGAAAAGCAGTATCATTCCCAAACGCTCAATGGCTAAGCCCTTCGGGCCGCCATGGCGGTCGCTTTGCGACCTAGCCACGCTTAACGCTTAACGTTCCACGCCCCTGTGCGCGCCGAGTTGGGAGACTAAAATCGCCGCCAGGATAAATCCGCCGCCGATGAGCGGGGTAGGGCCCATTACCTGGTGTTGAATGATCCAGACAAAGAGCATCGCGCAGGCCGGTTCGGCGGCTAAGATGATAACGGTATGGGTGGCGCTGGTGGCGCGCTGGGCCCACATTTGCACGGTATAACACAGGACGGTGGCAAACAGGCCGGTGGTGACAATGGTGGTGATGGACCAGGGGGTAATCACGAACTTGTAATCCCGGGTGAGACCCAGAAGCAGCGCGCTGACGAGGGCGGCGGTAACGATTTGCCAGAAGGTGAAGGGCACCGGGTCGAAGCGGGGCGAGAGGATGTCGGCGGCGAGGATATAGAAGGAAAAGACGATGGAACAGAGAATTGTCAGCAGATCGCCCTTATTTATGCCGCCGCTTGGATTGGTGATGAGATAGAGGCCGATGATGGCCAGCACCACGCCGGCGATCGAGCTGGCGCGGGGGCGGACGCGCTCCACGGCGACCACGAGGATGGGAATGAGGACCACATAGAGCGCGGTAATAAAGGCGGATTTGGAGGCGGTGGTGTAATGAAGCCCGATGACTTGCAAGGTTTGCGCGATGGCAAGCAGCAGGCCCATGAGCATGGAGTAACCCAGGCCGGCGCGGGAAAACCGCAGGGCGCGGCGGCGAAAAATCAGGAGCATGGCAAGGGCGGCCAAGGAGAAGCGAAGGGTTATGAGCGTTAAGGCGGAAAGGTCGCGCAGGCCGAGTTGCATGGCGGGGAAGGTGAAGCCCCAAATGGCCGCGACCCCCAGCAGCGAAAGATCCGCGGCAAGACTTGAAGCGCGTTCGTCCCGGAGATGGGTTGGCTTTTCCTGCATGGAAGACATATTACTTACTCAAGAAAGTAACCGGCCGGAACCTCCGGCCGGTTAGAATGTTATGGGAAACTATAGCATCTTTGTGGCTAAGAGGAAAAGAGGAAAAAAAGCCGCGGGAGTGGTGTTATTCCCCCCGCTCCTCATCAATCAATCTTTGCACGGTTCCTTCCGGCACGCGCACGATCGGCAAACCTGCAATTGCTTCCGAGAAGCTGCCTTTGCCGGGCCGTATTACTCCGCGGCGAATTAGCTCCTGCATCCGGCTGTCCTCATCCACAATGGGCACAATCCGCGCGACGGGCTTGCCATATTCCGTTACGACTACTTCCTCGCCCTGCTTCACATAGCCAATATATTCCCTTAGTTTTTTTCTTAACTCAGTGATTGAAATGATTTTCATTATTGCTATTCCAGCACCAAATGCTCACAAAAAGATGAGAAAAGCAGCAACTCGCAACAAGACATCAGGCATCAATTATCGCATAATTGGCCAATTTACGAAAACGCTGAACGCTCAACTTTGAACGCTCAACGTTTTTACGGTTTGAGCACGATCTTCCCAAACTGTCCGGCTTGTTCCATCAGACGATGGGCTTCGGCGGCTTCGGAAAGCGGCATGACGCGGTCAATGACAGGCTTTAGTTCGCCATCGGCGAGCAGCCGCAGGAGCAAGACGAATTCGGCGCGGCTGCCCAGCATGGCGCCGATGATGGAGATTTGCCGGCTGTAGAGATTGCGCAGATCGAAGTTGATGTCTGCGCCGGTGGTGGCGCCGCAGGAGACGAGGCGGCCCAGTTTGGCCAGGCTGGCGATGCTGCCGGTGAAGGTCGCCGGCCCGATGAAATCAAAGACCACCTCCACGCCGCGGCCGCCGGTCAGTTCGCGCACTTTTTCGGGCCATTTTACATAATGGTAATCGAGCGCTTCCTCCGCGCCCATGCTTTTCGCCTTTTCGCGTTTCTCTTTACTGCCGGAGGTGGCGATGACCTTCGCCCCGGCCAGCTTGGCAATCTGAATGGCGGCCGTGCCCACGCCGCTGCCCGCGCCATGAATCAGCACGGTCTCGCCGGCGCGCAATCCGGCGCGGGTGATAAGCGAATGCCAGGCCGTGATGTAGGTTACCGGAAAGGCCGCGGCCTCTTCGCAAGATATGCCATTAGGAATCGGCAGGAGATTGCTCGCCTTCGCCACGGTCAATTCCGCGTAGGCGCCGTCGGTTTTAACGCCAAAGATGCCGAAATTAAGGCAGGCGCTGTCTTCACCCGCAAGGCAATATTCGCAATGCCCGCAAGGAATGCCCGGATAAACCACCACCCGATCGCCGACAGAGAAATTGCTAACCCCATGTCCCAGTTCCACAATCTCGCCGGCCGCATCCGAGCCTGGGATATGGGGAAACGAGGCTACTTGATAGAGCGTGCGCACCCAAAGGTCAACATGATTCACCGAGGCCGCGCGCACGCGGAGCAGGACTTCCTCAGTATCCGGTTTGGGATCGGGCGCAATTTCATATTTCAAGACCTCCAACCCGCCTTGTTGATGGAATCGTACTGCTTTCATGTTGCCTCCTTAACTTTTTGGACTGCGGCTGCTTGCTTTCACCCCTATTTACAGGAAATGCCGGCAGTGCGTTGCCACGGCAAAGGGATAATTATTCGACCCGAGCAAGCATAGCATATCATTTGCCCAAAGCAGGATAGATTCCTGTGCAATTGCCGCGCCTTTACTGACAAACTCGGCATTTACGAGGGCAACTTTTCATGCCGCCATAATCTCGCTGTAATCTTCCTGTAATAGGCCGCGGCTATACTTATGGTAATAATGAATTATACAAAGAAATGGTTGCTTGTCATGCAGGATAGCCAGGTGCGAAGACTAACGTTAATATTGCCGATTGTAGGAATCGCGCTTTTTGAGCTGGCGGCGTGTTGCGCCGGGGATAGTGCGCGCCAGGAATTTATAGTTCGCCTGCGTCCGGGGCCGCCGGTGTGCGTGCTGGTTTATCGGAAAGCCGGCAAGAAGCTTAAACTCGCCGCGCCGGTCTTGACCTACAGGCATCGGGGCAAGATGGCCAGCGTGGCGGATATTGACGGCGACGGCCAACTCGATTTGCTCGTGCTGGTATATAAGAAAACGCGATATGACAAAAAGCTTGCCTGGAGGCCGTTTGTTTACACCTTGCACGAGGGCAGTTGGGTCCCCAAATGGCTCGGCTCGCGCGTCGGCAGGCCTTTGATGGAAGCAGTATTGGTGAATACTTCGGCAGGCGCGCGCTTGTTGACGGTCGAACGATTCGCGGAAGGGAAAACGGTCTTGACGCTCTATCACTGGCGGGGTTTTGGTTTTTGGGGCGAATGGACGAGCGAGCCGATGCCGGCCGTGCGGTCATTGCAGGTGAAGGATCGGGATGGCGACGGCCGTGATGAAATATCAGTGGTGGAATTCGGCGGCGCGCGCCGCTGGTTTGAATACACAAATCACGGGCTGGAAGCCCGTGCCACTTTAACCCATAAGGGGGTAATAAAATGAAACGAGTATGTCTGGTTGTGATGTTTATTCTGCTTGCGGGCATGGCGGCGCATGCGGCCGGGATGGCGACTCCGCCGTTTGCACCTTTGAGCGTCAAGGCGAAAGTGCAGCCGTATAAGGTAAAAGCCGATTTGAGCAATGTGGTGAATTTGCGCCAATTCGGCAAGTTCACGCCGGAGCAAAAGGCGCTGCTGGCGAAAAACGCCTTCTTCGTTTCGCCCAGCGATGACCAACAGCTCTACTTTGTCTATGAGAACAATGACTACCTGGTGCTGCCCAGCTTTGTCTCTACCGACACGGTGCTCCAGCTCTACCACATCTTCTATGACTACACCCTGCGCGAGGTGGAAGGGGAGAAGCTGATTCCGCTGTGCGAGCAATTGACGCGCCACATGTATGAACAGTCGCAGAGGATTTGGAAGGAAGCAGCCGATGCCAATGTTAAGCAGGCCGCGCTGAAGAATGTCGCCTACTTCGGGGTGGCGATGCGCAATCTCGGCCTGAAGACCACCGGGCCGGCTGAAGCGGAGACGATGATTGATAAAGAACTGGTGACTATCAATGCCCATGAGGGGCGGAAATGGTCAGCGATTTTCCCTTACAAATTCGACTTCTCTCAGTTCGTCCCGCGCGGGCATTACACCCGCAGCGCAAAGCTCAAGAAATATTTCATGGCCATGATGTGGTATGGATTGGTTCCTTTGCCGCTGGAATGGCCAGAAGGCGAAAAACCAATAAAGCCTGATTTTGAGCAGATTCGCCAGTCGCTTCTGATTACCGATCTGCTTTATAAAACGGAATTGAAAGGCAAACCGGCGATTGAAACCTGGCAGCGCATCTATGAGCCAACCGTGTTTTATGTTGAAACGGCAGATGATCTGACACCTGAAGAATGGAAAGGGCTCGCGGAAAAAGTTTTTGGTAAATTGCCCGGCCCTGCAGACTTGGCAGACAAGGCGAAGCTGGAGGACTTTTTCAAGGAGGGCATGAAACTGCGCGGGCCGCAAATCGCCAATGTAAAGCAGATTGATGTTCCTACGGGCCGTCAATTCCGCTTCATGGGTCAGCGGGTAATTCCGGATTCCTACATGCTGCAGGAGATGGTCTTCACTAATGTGGGCACAGAGGAAGAAATGCGGGTCATGCCGACGGGGATGGATGTGATGGCCGCGCTAGGCTCGGCGCGCGCCTACTATTGGCTTGATAAGGTGCTCAAAGAGACGCATTATGAAAACTATGACAAGCAACTTACAAAACTGAAGACGGAATTCGCGGCCAAGCCGGACAGTGCCTGGCGCAAGAATCTCTATTGGGGATGGCTCTGGTCCTTGAAGGCGTTGCTCGACAAGCCCGGGGCAGGCTATCCCTCTTTTATGTTCAACGATGCCTGGCTGGATAAGTCCATCAATTCCGTATTGGCGAGTTGGTCGGAGCTCCGTCACGATACCATCCTCTATGCCAAACAGAGCGTTACCTCGGAATGCGGCGATGGCGGTGAAGCAAAACAACCGCCGGTCCCAAAGGGCTATGTGGAGCCGCAGGTGCAGGCCTACCATCGAATGATCTGGCTCACGAAAGCCACGCGGGAAGGCTTGGAGGCGCGACAATTGTTGACGCCGGCGGTGAAAGAGAGCTTCAAGGATATGGAGGACCTGCTCACATTCCTGGAGCGCATTTCGGTTAAGGAACTCACCAATCAACCGTTGAAGGCGGCGGAATATGATCAGATTCGGCTGGTCGGTTCTGACTTGGAGAGTCTGACAAATAAAATCACAAAGGCCATTGTCTCGGAAAACGCCGAGATGACTTTGACCAGCGAAACCGACGAGGATATGGCTGTGGTTGCCGATGTCCACACTGATCCAAATACATTAAAAGTGCTGGAAGAAGGCGTGGGGCACGCGGGCCATATCTATGTAGTTGCACCGATTTTAGGAAAGTTGTATCTCACCAGAGGTGCAGTTTTTTCTCATTTTGAATTCACCTGGCCGATGAGCGACCGGCTGACTGATGAAGCTTGGCAAAAGATATTGGGAACCAACAAAGCTCCAAACCCGCCCATATGGACGCGAACATTTATGGGAGGCAAAAAAGCGACGATACCCAAACCCAAGCTGACGCGTGAAGGCGGCGGATGCTGAACTTTTTTTACAGGATAGGCGAGGTGTTTTTTGCTGTAGGGCGGGGGTTCCATCCCCCGCCGGAAGTTTCGTATTTAAGCCCAATTCGGCGGGGCGCGGAGACTCCGCCCTACAAAACTTCAAAAACACTACTTCACGGAATAGCTCTGAGCAGTTTGGTCGGTTTATTTATCTTATGGCTCTGCGGCGCGGCGGCCGCAGAGCCCTCCGTCTCCCTGATCGCGGTGGGCGACATCCAACTTGGCCGCGGGGTGGGGGAGGCGATTCAAAAACAGGGCGCGGATTATCCGTTCTTGAAGGTTGCCAAAATCCTTCGCTCGGCCGATATCACCTTCGGCAATCTGGAATGTGCCATTGCCGAAAAAGGCCGGCCCATCCCCAAAAGATATTCCTTCAAGGCCGCGCCGGCATCTTTGGCGGGTGTGGCAAAGGCGGGCTTTGACATCCTTTCCCTGGCCAATAATCATAGCTTGGATTGCGGACGGTCGGCGCTTCCTGAATCCTTAGCCGCGCTGGAGAAATATTCGCTTTCGCCGGTTGGCATCGGCAATAATGCGCAAGAGGCCGCCTTGCCGCTAATTATGGAAAAGCACGGCTTGCGCATCGCTTTTCTGGCGCGCACCATGTTTGCTCCCGAAGGTGTGATATATCGGGAAGACGCGCCCACGGTTGCCATGCTGGAGCCGGAGGAACTGATCGCGGAGGTGAAAGCCGCCCGCAAGCAATCCGACCTGGTGGTGGTGAGTCTGCATTGGGGCATCGAATACACCCGCCAGCCGCAGGAGGAACAGCGCCGCCTCGCCCATCGCCTGATTGACGCGGGCGCCGGCCTGATTCTGGGTCATCATCCGCACACGACACAGCCGGTGGAGCGCTATCATGGCGGCCTCATCGCCTACAGCCTGGGCAACTTCGTCTTCGACGCGGCGACTCCCCGCGCCAACAAAGGCCTGATGCTGCGCTGCATCTTGACCAAACAGGGCATAAAGTTAGCGGAATCTATTCCAACTGTTATCAAGGATTGCCAGCCGCGGATGATTAAAAACGGCACGGCCCGCAGGGTCAAACCGCGGGCCTGAGATTCACGCTACGTTTGGCGGCAGTGAGTTATCCGACGCCGGAGGTTGTCAGGATGGACGCCAGCGGATAGCCCGCTTCTCTCCAATCTTTGAGGCCGCCTTTGTAGTCAAGGACATTTGTGTAGCCCAGCTTTTCCAGAATGCGGCCGGCGCTGGTGCTGGCCTGACAGTCGAAGCTGGCGCAATAGCAAATGATCTCCTGGTGTTTGTCGGGCAACCTGGTTGGGGCCAATTCCGCCAGGTCGCCAACCGGCAAATTGATGGCGCCCTCGATGTGATTATGCTCATAGCTTTCTTTGGTCAGAACATCCACGAGCATAAAATTGTCTCCCCGATTTTGCCTAGCTTTCAGCTCAAGGCTGCTAATGATTCTCATCTTGGAGCTCCTGTTTCTCGCTGTTGTCAGCGCTTTTTCCTCTAGTTAGAGCATTTCCGGTCAGTGATGCTATCAAACTTTGCGTTTGAAGGATTGTCAATAAAAGGCCGCAAGCCTCTATAAACTGAGAGCTTGTTTGCTTTTTGCGCCATATTTTCGCAGGATAGGGAGTTGGCGACGGCGAAAGGTCTTTTACAATAGATTGAATACATGTATAATTCACTTGGTGCAAGTTTTCACAAAGTTGCGACGCTTCTCCCAGATGGAGATCAAAGGCTATCAGATAATTGACTAATTGGCGGAGACGGGAAACTAATAATGAACGTGAATGAAATACAGAATCCATCCTCCAGCACCCCTAAGCGGAGAAGAAATCCAGTTTATAGCTTTCTTACATCAATGAAAGCGGGGGTTATTCTTCTTTTGGTCTTTACTCTGGCTTGTATATTGGGCACCATAGTGCCCCAAGGTGAGCCTCCGGAGCTTTACAGGGAGCATTTCGGTACATTCTTTGGCAATTTTTTCATCAATACCGGCCTGGCAAATGTCTTCGGTTCCTGGTGGTTCAATTTTTTGGCTGTGGTGATAGGAATCAGTATGTCTCTGTGTTCCTGGAGAAGGCTGCATGGGCTGATGCGCGCCAGTGAACCCCAGGTAGAGGTCAGTCGGGAGCGCATCGAGCAGATGAAAGCCCATGCGACCTTCGTTGTGGCGCTGGGGAGGACCGCAGCAGTAGAACGGACGGCGCAGGAACTGCGCAAGCGCGGCTATGGTGCGCGGCGGCAGAATAGCCCGGAGGCCGTCAGCTTTTTTGCCGTGAAGGGCAGATTGGCCGACTGGGGAACCTTTGCGGTTCATATCAGCCTGCTGATTATCATGATTGGCGCCATTTATGGGAACATGCCTTCAATCCGGGGGGTGTGGCAGGGGCGTTCTTATAGCGCGGATGCTCCCTTGATGGCGGGCGAAAGATTCACCGTCACCCCGCCCAAAACTCCGTCTTTTGAGATAGAGTTGGAAAAGTCTCAGGCGGAGACCGATGCCCTGGGAATGCCCACGGCTTATCGCAGTTGGGTGCGCGTTTATGAAAATGGCAAAGAGGTAAAATCAGGTCTGATAGAGATGAACCGCCCGGTCTATTACCAGGGCGTAAGTATGACGATGAGCCAGTATCTCCCACCTCATGGCGGCGAGTTCGAGCCGGATTTGCGCTTACTGGTCAAAATACCCGGCGCAAAACCGCAGGAAATTCCGATTCCGTTGATAGACAGCCCGGAGGGATTCGCCATTGACATGATGAGCACAATCACAGTAGTGCCGGCCAAGGGGTGGAAAGTATTTACCCATAGTTTTTTTGCTGCGGCCTTGGATAAGAACGGCGCGGTGGCCTTGGGGGAGGATGGCAAGCCGCGGGAGGTGCAGGAAAATGAAGCAGCCGTGCCTGCGCTCTCTGTTTTCGTGGTGGAAAATCCTTCGCCGGAAAACCTGCAAGGCTGGGAACGCGTTGGATATGTTGGGCCTGCCGCGGAAGTTGATTATAAAGGAGTGAAGTTCATCCTGGAGGATAGGACCACTGCCAAACCCGGGAAATCCGTTGCCGGCGCGGTGTTGAGCCTGCACAAAGACCCGGGGATTCCCATTCTGTATGTTGGTTTTGCGCTCTTGACCTTGGGCGTGACGTTGGCTTTTTATATCAGCCATCGGACGCTGCGGGTGCGGCTCTGGGAGGAAAAGGGGCGCACCTGGATTGCCGCCGGTGTCCGCAGCCGCGGCGGCCTCGCCTGGGCGGAAACGGAATTGGAGCGGCTGAGGTCGGGTTTGTCTTCGGGGAAATCTCAATAGAGGAATTGGAATGTTAGAAAATATCACTGGTCTTGAACAAAGCTTGCTGAAGGGCTTGTTTGTCATCTATCTAATCGGCATGGTGATGTATCTGCTGTATGCCATCACCGGTGCGCGGCCGATTAGGAGCATCGCCACCGGCATTGCCGTTCTCGGCATTCTCGGAAGCCTGGCCGATCTTGCGCTGCGCGGGATGGCCTCGGGGCGCATGCCCACGGCCACGCTGTTCGAATATTCTCTGCTCATGATAGCCGCGGGAATCATCACATTTCTGGTTATTGACTGGCTTTCTCTGCGGCGCGGCGCGGACTTGGCGCTGGTGGGCGCATTTATGATGGGCTTCTGTTTTGTGTTGCTCATGTTTCTCTTTTTCAAACTGAAAGTGGGACAGGAAACGATTGAAACGATACCTCCCATTCTCAAGTCCAGTTGGCGCACGATCCATATTGTCGGCGGAGCGATAAGTTATGGCGGGATTGTGCTGGCCTTTGCCTTCGCTTCGCTCTTTTTGCTGCGGCCTTGGCTCACAAAGGAAGGGAAGTCGGAGACCTCAGGAAGTGGCCTACTGGCGTCTAGAATCCCTTCCGCGGATGTGCTCGACCGCTTGTGCTATCTTAGCGTAGCTTATTCTTTCCCTTTTCTTACATTGCTGAATGTTACCGGCGCGATTTGGGCGGTCTCTTCCTGGAACCGCTACTGGCAATGGGACCCCAAAGAGGTATGGGGCCTCATCACCTGGCTGGTTTATGCAATTTATCTCCATGCCCGTTTGCGTTCCCAGTGGAGCAGGCAGCTCATCGCCTGGATAGCGGTAATCGGCTTCGGCGTAATGGCCTTCACATTTCTTGGGGTCAATTTCCTCTCGGCATTCCAGGGAAGTTTGCATTCCTATGCAAGTGGAAAATAGTCTTGGGTCGTGAGTCGTGAGTCATGGGTCTTAAATCCAAAGTCCAAAATCCAAAATCCAAAGTCGGGGCGATTGATTATCCGATACTATTGCGCTTGCATGGGCGGCGGTGTGTGGTCGTGGGCGGGGGGAAGGTGGCGGCGCGGAAGGTGAAAAGTTTGCTGGAGTGCGGCGCGACGGTGAAGGTGATTGCGCCGGAACTTACGCCGGAGCTTGTGCGTTTGGCGAAAAATGAAAAGCTGCAGTATATCGGCCGGGCCTATCGGAAGGGGGATTTGAAAGGCGCCCTGCTGGTCATCGGCGCGACGGATAGCGAAGCAACAAATCGCCGCATCTGGGCGGAGGCGGCAAAGCAGGGAATGTTGGTCAATATCGTTGATCGGCCCGAACTGTGCAGCTTTACCCTGCCGGCGCGCATCAACCGCGGGCCGGTAACCGTGGCGATTTCGACCGGCGGGGCGAGTCCCGCGCTTGCGCGGCGGCTGCGGGAAATTCTGGAAGAAGTTATCGGGCCGGAATTTGGAAAGCTGGCCGATCTAATGGGAGCATTGCGAGAGGAAGTGAAGTGCGCGTTTCCCAGTGAGGCGGAACGCCTTTTGGCTTGGAATAATATCTTGAATTCCGATGTGCTTTCCCTGCTGCGGCAGGGAAAATTAAAAGAAGCGAAGGCGAGAGCAAAAGCGTGCCTATTATCGCCGTCGGCCTGAATCACAAGAGCGCTCCGGTCAAGGTGCGAGAGCTTCTCTCCTTCCAGCACGGCCGTGCGGCCGCCTTGCTGGAAGCGCTGCGCGCCGAGCAGGGCGGCGAGAACCTTGTGCTTTGCACCTGCAACCGCACCGAGCTCTATCATGTCGGCTCCTCCGACCGCTCCGACCTCATCGAATCCCTGGGAAATCACGCCGGCCTGCTGCGCGCCGACATAGAAGATTACTTTTATTGCCATCATGACCGGGAGGCGGTTTATCATCTTCTGCGCGTGGCCGCGGGTCTTGATTCCATGGTGGTCGGGGAATACGAAATTCTCGGTCAGGTAAAAGAGGCTTTTGCCGCGGCGGAGAAGTCGGGCAGCATCGGCGCGGTATTGTCGCGGCTCTTTCGAGATGCGCTGGCGGCCGGCAAGCGGGTGCGCCACGAGACGGAAATCAGCCAGGGGGTATTTTCCGTCGGCGGCTGCGCAGTTACCTTAGCGAAGGCGATCTTCGGTGAGCTTACCGGCGCGCAGGTGATTATTGTGGGCGCGGGCGAGATGGCCGAAGCGGTGGCGCGTGCGCTCGCCTCCAGCGGGGCGGATTCCATCTTTGTGGCGAATCGCACCTATGAGCATGCTTGCCGGCTGGCCGATCAGTTGGGCGGCGAAGCGATTCATTTCGAACATCTCGCTTCCGCCATGCGGGAGTGTCATGTCCTGATCTCCTCTACGGCCGCGCCCCACCATGTGATTGATAGAGAGATGGTGGTCGAGGTCATGCGGGCGCGCCGCAACAAGCCGCTCTTTCTGATTGATATCGCCGTTCCCCGGGATATTGCGCCCGAAGCAGGTGCGCTCGACGGCGTCTATCTCTATAATATAGATGATCTCAATTCCGTTGTGCAGCAGGACAGCCAGGCGCGCATGAAGGAGTCCGAGAAAGCGGAGAAAATCATTCATCAGCAGGCCGAACAATTTATCTCCTGGCTTGCTTCTCGGGCGGCGATTCCAACTTTGCAGGCGCTGCAGGAAAAATTCGAGACGATTCGGACCGAGGAGCTGCAGGAGGCGCTCAGGCTGCTGCCCAATCTTTCGGCAGCCGACCGCAGCCGCATCGAGCAGTTGAGCCGCGCCATTATAAATAAAATTCTGCACCTGCCCATGACCCATCTTCGCAACGGCGCGGGCGGGCAAGAGGATATCGTGGAGATGCTTCGCCAACTTTTCAATCTTGAGGAGCAGGAGAAGAGATGAACCATTATGAGGCGATACTGGTGGGCTGTTCTCTGGCCGCTTATATCGCCACGGCCCTGCTCTATATCTATCAGCTTTTCGGCCGGCGCGCCTTTTGGGGCCGGCCCACGCTCGCCCTGCTGATTACTGGGCTGGTGTTTCATTTCGCCTATCTGGTGGCGCGCGGAATCTTTGGGCCGGGTTTGAAATTACCCATTGCCAATGTCTTCGAGACGCTCTCTTTTTCCGCCTGGTGCCTGGTGCTGGTATTTGTCCTGGTCGAGTCGCGCTGGCGGCTGACGGCCCTGGGTGCAATCATCCTGCCCCTTGCTTTTGCTGGGCTGGCGGTCTCTTTTTTCGCGCTCCATCGCGAGTCAATGGATACATCATCGGCCAATCTCAACCTGGCGTGGCTCAAAGAGCACCAGGCTCTATTGGGGGTTCATGTTACGCTGGTGCTCATGGGCTATGCCGCCTTTATGCTGGCCTCATGCGCGGCGCTCGCCTATCTGCTGCAAAATGCCTTCCTCAAGAGCAAGCGCCTTCAGGGCTTGAGCCGCCAGCTGCCACCGGTGCAGGTGTCCGACGAAGCCGCCTATCGTCTGACCGCGCTCGGTTTCCCGATTTTCACCCTGGGTCTGGTGATTGGTGTAATATGGGCCTATTCCACCCAGCCCAAAGGTTGGGCGCTGGATCCCAAGATAATTTTATCGGGTGTTACCTGGCTGGTTTTTGTCATCTATCTGCATGCCCGCATGGCGAGCGGATGGAAAGGCCGCAAGGCCGCGGCCCTGCTGCTCGCAGGTTTTTGTTGCACCGTAATAACCTATGTGCTGGTGGGATTGCTGAAAGTCGGCTGGCACCGGTTTCTCTAAACATTTTTGCATTTGTTTTTAATAAATGCAAAAATGTTTAGAGTATGTCGTGTTGCGAGCCGTGTTATATTGGGAAGGTTATGCTTCTCGCGGGAAATGTGCGCCGAGTCATATAGATGAAAAAAGCCGCCTTAAAAATTGGCACTAGGGGAAGTAAACTCGCACTGGTGCAGGCGCACTGGGTGCAGGAGCAATTGCGCGCCGCCGGGCAGAATACCAGGCTGGTGATTATTCGCACCCAGGGAGACCAGAACCAGCGGGCCTCGCTGGCGCGCATTGGCGGCGAAGGCGTGTTTGTGAAAGAGATCGAGCACGCGCTCCTCGCCAACGAGATTGATATTGCCGTGCACAGCCTCAAGGACCTGCCCTGCGATATGCCCGAGGAACTGACCATCGCCGCGGTGCCGGAGAGGATTGACCCGCGGGATGTGCTTTGCAGCCGCAAAGGAGAGATGCTGGACGATTTGGCCGGCGGCGCAAGTGTTGGCACCTCCAGCCCGCGCCGCCGCGCGCAGATTCTCGCGGTAAGGGCCGACCTGCGTACCGTCGAGGTGCGCGGCAATCTGGATACCCGGCTGCGCAAGTTGGCGGAGGGCAAGTTCGACGCCCTGGTCATGGCCGCGGCCGGCATGATTCGCATGGGCTGGCAGGAACAGATAACTCAATATTTCTCTTTTGATATTTGTCTGCCCGCGCCGGGGCAGGGGGCCTTGGCGCTGCAAACGCGCAAGGATAATATTGCGGTCATAGAGTTGCTTTCCAAGCTCGATCATACCCATTCCCGCGTGGCGGTTGAGGCCGAGCGCGCGTTGCTTTCCGCCCTGGGCGGCGGCTGCGCGGCGCCGATTGGCGCGATTGGGGTGGTGCAGGAGGAGATGTTGATTTTGCGCGGTGTCGTCGCTTCGCTGGATGGCCGCCGCGTCTTGCGCGAAAAAGTCTCCGTTCCACTCTCCGAATCTGATAGAGCAGGGGTTGAGTTGGCGGAACGGCTCTACGCCCTGGGCGCGGAAGAGATACTGGCCTCAATTTCCTCTGCTCCCATGCTAGGAGAAGCGGAATGAAAAGGGCCGGAGTGGTTTATTTGGTCGGCGCCGGCCCGGGAGATCCGGGACTTATAACATTGCGCGGCCTTGAATGTATTCGCCGCGCCGACGTAATCGTCTATGATCGCCTTATTCCCCAGGCGCTTTTGAAGGAAGCGCGACCGGACGCAAAACTCATCTACGTGGGCAAGCAGTCCTCCAATCACGCCCTCGCCCAGGACAAGATCAACGAAGTGTTGGCGCTGGAGGCGCTCGCCGGTCATACCGTCTGCCGGCTGAAGGGCGGCGATCCTTTCATCTTCGGCCGGGGCGGAGAAGAGGCGCTGTATCTGGTGGAAAGGAACATTTCATTTGAAATTGTTCCCGGTATAACATCGGCCATTGCCGCCGCCGCCTATGCCGGAATTCCGGTAACCCATCGCGAATTTGCTTCCTCCGTCGCCTTTGTTACCGGGCAGGAAGACACTGATAAATCCGAGTCCACCATCAACTGGGCAGGCCTGGCGAAAGGCCCCGACACCCTCGTCTTTCTAATGGGAATGGCGAATCTGCCCGAGATCATCGCGAATCTTATCGCACATGGAAGAGCCGGTGACACCCCCGCCGCGCTGGTGCGCTGGGGCACGACGTCAAGGCAACAGACGGTAACCGGCATGCTGTCCGATATTCTGGAAAAGGCGCGCGCCGCGGACTTGAAGCCGCCGGTAGCCTTCATTGTAGGTGCAGTGGTAAAACTGCGCGCCCAACTCTCCTGGTTTGAAAAGCGGCCGCTCTTCGGCCAGACAATTGTAGTTACGCGGGCGCGCGAACAGGCGAGCGAACTGACTGCCCGCTTTGAAAAGCTGGGAGCGCGGGTCATCGAGTTTCCGGTCATCAAACCGGTGGCGCTTGCTCCCGATACGGAATTTTTACGCGCTCTACCGGCATATGACTGGATTATCTTCACCTCGGCGAATGGCGTGAAATATCTCTTGCAGCAATTACGCTCGGTAGGCCGCGATCTGCGCGCCCTCGGTAACGCAAAAATTGCCAGCATCGGCCCGGGCACGACCGCGGCGCTGGAGTCACTTGGTCTGAAAGTGGATTTTCAACCCACCGAATTCGTCGCGGAGAGAGTGCTGGAGCAATTTCCTGAAAATCCCGCGGGCAAGCGGATCCTGATTCCGCGCGCCTTTCAAGCCCGAGATGTTTTGCCCGAAGGATTGCAGCAAAAAGGCGCACAGGTGAAGGTCTATCCTATTTATGAAACCTTGCCTGACGCGGAAGGCGCGGAGGAGATACAAAGCAGCCTTGCAGCAGGCGAGATTGATGTAATCTGCTTTACCAGTTCCTCCACGGTAACGAATTTTCTAGCGGCCATCGGCGACGCCAAAATACCCGGCGATATTGCCATCGCCTCCATCGGCCCGGTAACCACAAAGACCGCGGAGGAAGCCGGATTGAGTGTTAAAATAAAGGCGGAAGAGCATACCATTGACGGCTTAGTGGAAGCTATCGAAAAATATTTTAATGCGGGATGATATAGTCAATAAGTAGCAATGGGAATCGAAGAAGTGGGGGCGGGCTTCTGTAAAGCCCGCCGGAGTCAGCGATATGGCTTTTCAAGCGGGGTTTGCAGAACCCCGCTCCCACTAGTCTTCTGTGAAATCTGCCCGCCAGGAACAAGGATGAATCATGATGATTGAACGACCCAGACGATTGCGCAGGACCGAAACCCTCCGACGATTGGTGCGAGAGACCGAACTTTCTGTAAATGATCTAGTTTATCCGCTGTTCGTGGCGGAGGGAAAAACCCAGCCCATCTCCTCCATGCCCGGGCAATCCCGTTGGTCATTGAATGACCTTGCTGAACCCATCGCGCAAGTGACCGGTGCGGGCCTTCCCGCCGTCCTGCTATTTGGCATCCCCGATAAAAAAGACGAGGTCGGTTCCGGCGCGTATGCGGAAAATGGCATTGTTCAGCAGGCGATTCGCAAAATCAAGGCGCAAGCCCCCGATCTGGTGGTGATTGGCGATGTCTGTCTGTGTGAATATACTTCCCACGGCCATTGCGGTCTGCTCAATGAAGCCGGCGAAGTCTTGAATGACGAGACTTTGGAGCTGCTGGCGCGCACCGCAGTTAGCCAGGCGCAGGCCGGCGCGGATATTGTGGCGCCCTCGGATATGATGGACGGGCGTGTGGCGGCCCTTCGGGAGGCCTTGGATGATGTCGGCCTCACCCAGACCGCCATCATGTCCTATGCGGCGAAATATGCCTCCGGTTTTTACGGCCCGTTTCGCGAGGCGGCGGAATCTACTCCCGCGTTCGGCGACCGCCGCGGTTATCAAATGGACCCGGCGAATGCCCGCGAAGCCTTGCGGGAAGTGCGCTTGGATTTGGAGGAGGGCGCGGACATAATCATGATAAAGCCGGCGCTGCCCTATCTCGATATCATCAGCCGCGTGCGCGAGCTGTGCGATGTGCCCGTGGCCGCTTATAATGTAAGCGGCGAGTTTGCTATGGTCAAAGCGGCCGCGGAAAAGGGCTGGCTGGAGGAGCCGCGGGTGGTAATGGAAATTCTCACCGCTATAAAACGCGCCGGTGCGGACATAATTATTACCTATCACGCGCTGGATGCCGCGCAGTGGGTCACTGAATAGTTCCTCCTTGAAATCAGGAAGTTGGGGGCGGGCTTCGTAAAGCCCGCCTGAGATAAACGATAGGGCTTTTTGAGCGGGGTTTGCGAACCCCGCTCCCAACACATTCTATAGAAGTAAGTTTCCATCATGAATAAAGCAGGCCAAGTGAGTATAAGGAAAGAAACGCACAAGGGCCACCCTCAAAATTCACAAGAGGTAAGGCCTTCTATAATTTCCTGGAATATCACGCGCGCGTGCAATCTCACCTGCCGCCACTGCTATCGTGAGGCCGCCGCGCAAAAAGACCCGCGCGAGTTGAACACCGAAGAGGGCATTGGGCTAATCAAAGAGATCGCCAAAGCCGGCTTCAAAATCCTGGTGCTCTCCGGCGGCGAGCCGCTCCTGCGAGAGGATGTCTATACCTTGATTCAGACCGCCGGCGCGGAAGGTCTGCGCGTGGTATTAGGCACCAACGGAATATTGATAAATAAAACGGTGGCGCAAAAGCTGAAAGATGCGGGCGCCTCCCGCGTGGGGATTTCGCTGGACAGCCGCAGCGCGGATTTTCATAACGAACTGCGTCAAAATCCCACGGCCTGGCAGGATGCCGTGGCGGGCATGAAGGCCTGTAAGGAAGTAGGGCTGCCTTTTCAGATCCATACGACGGTAACCGAGCACAATCGCTTCGAGGTGCTGGGAGTTACCGATTTTGCGATAGACTTGGGCGCGGCCGCGCATCATGTCTTCTTCCTGGTGCCGGCAGGGCGGGGTAAAGATATGGAGCAGGATTCCCTGCATGCCAAAGAATATGAGAAATTATTGCGGGAATTGATGCGCAAACAGCAGGAAGTGGAAATTGAATTGAAGCCCACCTGCGCGCCGCAATTCATGCGCATCGCCGCGCAGATGAAGATGGATGTGCGCTTCGAGCGCGGTTGCCTGGCGGGCACTTCCTATTGTGTCATAAACCACATCGGCGAAGTGAATCCCTGCCCCTATCTGCCGCTGAAAGTGGGCGATATTAGGGAGCAGCCTTTTTCGGAAATCTGGAGGGACAGCGAGGTTTTCCGCACCTTGCGCGCCGGCGAACTCCACGGCAAATGCGAAGGCTGCCGCTATAAACTGGTCTGTATGGGCTGCCGCGCCCGCGCCTATTATTATAGCGACGGGGATTATATGGCCTCCGAGCCGTGGTGCTCGTATCCGGGGTAACAGAAGGGGCCGGGCACCAGGGGTCAGGTGTCAGGGCCAGAAAAAACAAAATCTAAAATCTGAAACCTGAAACCTGAAACCTGAAACCCGAAACCTGAAACCTGAGGAAAATTATGCCTGAAATAATTATCGAAGAAATTGCCAATGCTCCGGTTGATGTGGTTTATGCCACCGCTAAAGACATCGAGCGCTTTCCGGAATGGATGCCGGATATGGAGAGCATCACGGTCGTTTCGCGCGAAGGCAATAAGGTCGTCAGCAAATGGGTGGGCCGAGTGGATGAATTCAAGCGTTTTTTGCGCTGGACGGAAGAAGACCTGTGGGATGATGACAAAAAGACTTGCGTCTTTCGCACCCTCGAAGGCGATTGGGATAAATACGAAGGCGAGTGGAACTTCATTTCTGAAGGCGACAAGACGCGGCTCAAATTGCGTCTGGAATTCGAATTCAATGTGCCCCTCATCGGCGCGTTGATAAAGGGACTGCTTAAAAAATTGGTGGAGAAGAATAGCCGAAATATGCTCCAGGCTCTCGCTGCTCGCGCGGCGAGCAGCGAGAGCCTGCGTTGAGCGTTGAAGGTTCAGCGTTCAGCGTAACTGCTCATTCCGGATTGCCCAAAGAGAAAAATAAAAATTTGGCTTGAATGTGGCACGGGCGTCTCGCCCGTGAGAATATTCCAAGAATCATGGGCAAGATGCCCATGCCACGCTTCTTAGAGCCTATATCAAAACCCTTGCCAAAGGGTTTTGATATAGGCCAGAGGGCAGTAAAATGCTCCTCTGCCTGCACATGAATGATGCTATCTAATAAGTTTTGATACAGTCTCTTAGTACTACAATTTCACGGACTATAGCTGGCTGCTGAAGGAATTGTCGCTCAACGTTCAACGCACAACGCTCAACGAAGAATGGCTATTATTAGTCACTAATCTCTCGATATGGAATAATCCCCCGCGGAGCGACTATCATGCCGAAATTCTCTGCTTCTTATGATGTCATTATCGTGGGCGCGGGGCCGGCGGGGATCTTCGCCGCGCTGGAATTCGCGCGCCAGACCGCGGGAACGGCGGCGCGTTGCCCAAATTTGCGCGTGTTGCTGTTGGAAAAGGGCGCTGATATCGAGACGCGTATTGAACGCGGGCGCGCCGGTGTGCGGCGCGATCCGGCGACGCTTTTGAGTGGCTGGGGCGGCGCGGGGGCGTTCAGCGACGGCAAACTTACCATGTCCCCGGAAATCGGCGGCCAGCTTGCTTCCGTCATGTCCCGCGAGGAAGTTGAAAAGCTGCTCGACGAGGTAGATCAAACCTATCTGAAATTCGGCGGTCCCCAACAACTCTATGGCACCGATGATGAAGCCATGGCGGACTTCTCCCGCCGCGCCGCGATGGCCGAACTGCATTTTATTCCCACCCGCATCCGCCATCTCGGCACGGACCGCTGTCCCGCCGTGCTCAAAGAGATGCGCCAGGCGCTTGAGGGCAAGTTGGAGATTCGCACTAATGTCGAAGCCAAAGACATCCTGATTGATAAGGGACAGGTGGTCGGCATCGAGACGAGCAGCGGCGAGACTTTGGCAGCGAAATTCATGATTATTGCGCCGGGCCGCGTCGGCAGCCCGTGGCTCTCCGAGCAGTCCGAGCGCCTGGGCTTAAGGCGCATAGATAATCCGGTTGATGTCGGCGTCAGAGTGGAAGTGCCCGCGGAAGTTACGGAAGAGATTTGCCGCGTCGCCTATGAATCCAAACTCGTCTTTTATTCCAAAGCTTTTGATGACAAGGTGCGCACTTTTTGCATGTGCCCCCGCGGCGAAGTCGTGATGGAGCAGAACGACGGCGTGATGACTGTCAACGGCCACTCCTACGCGCACAAAAAAACCGATAATACGAATTTTTCGCTGCTCGTCAGCACCGCCTTTACGGAGCCCTTCCGCGAGCCGATTGCCTATGGCCGCTATCTGGCGCAACTGGCGAACCTGCTTGGCGGCGGCGTTTTGGTGCAGCGTCTGGGCGACCTCCGCGCCGGCCGCCGTTCCACCCCGGAGCGCATCTCCCGCGGCCTGGTGCAGCCGACTTTGAAAGAAGCCACGCCGGGCGACTTAAGCTTCGTGCTCCCTTATCGCCACATGGCCGGCATACTGGAGATGCTGGATGCCCTGGACAAACTTGCCCCCGGCATCGCCTCCCGCCACACCCTTCTTTATGGTATCGAAGTGAAATTTTATTCCGCCCGTCCGCAGCTTTCCCGCTGTTTGGAGACCGAAATCACCAACCTCTTCGCGGTGGGCGACGGCGCCGGCGTTACCCGCGGCCTGGTGCAAGCCTCCGCCTCGGGAATAATCGCGGCGCGAGAAATCTGCGCGCGGCTGGAAAAGTGAATTCACGGAACCTCAACTTCCTGAACCACAAAGACACGAAGACACGAAGGCACGAAGAACTGCAAATGTTCAAATTGCATTGATCACTTTCCTCCCTTTCCTGCATCCATCTATATAGAGGTAACAGATCACAGTTGAGGAGCTCAAAGCAAAAACGGCAAGGTTAGGAATTGAGTATGAGATTTGACGTTTTGCACAGAATCAAACTGATAACTGGGAACTGAGAATGGCTAGGCTCCTTCGGAGCCGCCATGTCCCTAAGCCCCATTGGGGCCGGGATGGCGGCCTCTGGCCTAGCCAGCGGCCTGCTTTGCAGGCTTAGCCACTGGGAACTCTGAACTCTGAACTGTTACCTATAGCGCGCGTATTGGAGACACCATGACGGAAGACCGCGAGCTAGTAAAACGGGCGCAGGCGGGCGAAGTGGCGGCAAACAAAGGCAACAAATGGTATTTGGAGAATTATTATTACGCCTATAAAAAGGATATAGCAGCTATTGAGGCTTGCTCAATTGAGTAACGGCTTTCCATAAACGCAATAGATCATGCAAGGCGCACCTATCCAATTATATTTAGCTTCCACACGATGTTGCTAATGTAGATTGCTCCTCGTTTCCAGGATCTTCTTGTCGGAAGCTAAGGCTTCCTCCTCAAAAGCGGGAGCTATGGCTCCCGCACTCCAAGAACTGCTTTACACCTTAGCACTCGTATGGTATTATTCACTGGCCTGCTTCTTTTCCCAAGGAGTGTTACCGTGCCGGCACGGGATTTAGCTTTTACCCATCTTCATGTGCATTCCGATTATTCCCTGCTCGATGGGACCTGCCGACTCAAGGATCTCACCGCCAAGGCCGCACATCTGGGCATGCCGGCGGTCGCCATCACCGACCATGGCGTGCTTTACGGGCTGATTTCCTTCCAGCAGGCCTGTAAGGATGCGGGCATTAAGCCGATCTTCGGCTGTGAGGTCTATCTTGCCCCCGGCAGCCACACGGAGCGCGCCGGCAAGCCCGGCGCGGACTTGGGCCACCTGGTCCTGCTGGCGGAAAACGAGACCGGCTATCGCAATCTTCTCAAGCTGGTATCCATCAGCCATTTGGACGGATTCTACTATAAGCCGCGCATAGACAAGGAACTGCTTGGGCGCTATCACGAGGGCTTGATTGCGCTCGGCGGCTGCTTGCAGGGCGAGGTCGCCCAATTATTGACTCAGGGGCGCGCCAAAGAAGCGCGGGAGGCGGCGGCCAACTACCGCGACATCATGGGGGCGGGCAATTTCTTCATTGAAATCATGGACCACGGCATCCCCGAGCAAAAGAAGGTCAATCCCCAACTGATTAGGCTTGCCGGCGACATGAAGATTCCTCTAGTGGTTTCAAATGATGTGCATTATTTGAACCGGGAGGATGCGGAGGCTCACGATATTCTGCTGTGCATTCAGACCAATTCGGTGAGGGATGATCCCAAGCGCATGCGCTTCCATGGCGATCAGTTTTATTTCAAAACGGCGGAAGAGATGGCGGCGCTCTTCCCGGATCTCACCCAGGCGATGACCAATACGGTGGAGATTGCGGAAAGATGTAATGTCGTCATTCCCACAGGGGGGATGATACTGCCGGAGTTCCCGGTACCCATCGCAGGGATGTCGAAGATAGATTATCTGCGCAAGCTTTGCTTTGAAAAGCTGCCGGAGCGCTTTCCAAAGCCCGCGCCGGAAGTAACGGAGCGGCTGGAGAAGGAGTTGGATGTCGTCTCCCGCCGGGGCATCGAGGCCTTCATTTTGATTGCCTGGGATATCATGGATTTCGCCCATAAACACGACATCCTGGTGGGCCCCGGCCGAGGCTCCGCGGCGGGCGTGCTGATGCTCTATATCCTCGGCGTTACCGAACTGAACCCGATGCATTTCGGGCTGCCTTTCGAGCGCTGGATCAATCTGGAACGGCTTTCCATGCCGGATATTGACTGTGATTTCGAGCCTTCCCGGCGCGGCGAGGTGATTCAATATATTGCCGGCAAATATGGCTCCGATCATGTGGCCCAGATAATTACCTTCGGCACCATTGGGGCGCGGCAGGCGATTCGCGACGCGGGCCGGGTGCTGCGCATCCCCATCCCGGAGCTGGATCGCATCAGCAAGCGCATTGCCTTCAACCAGTCGCTCTCGGAATTTCTTGCGGCCGATGGCGAGATACGCAAGGAACAGGAAGCGAACCCGACCTTGCGGCATCTGTTTGACACCGCCCGCACCATTGAGGGCCTCGCCCGGCACGCCTCAACCCATGCCGGTGGTGTGGTCATTTCGCCCCAGCCGCTGACGGAACTGGTGCCGCTCCAGCGGCCCACGGGAGGGGTGGAGGCAAAGCATCAGAAGCAGGGCAATGGCGAGGAAAAAGCCGCCCTGCAGGCGATGACGCAGTTCGATATGGACGGCATTGCCGCGGTGGGACTGGCGAAGATGGATGTGCTGGGGCTGCGCACCCTGGGCGTAATCCGCGACACGCTCAAAATGATCGAGCAGGCGCGGGGCAAAAAGCTTGATATGGCGAGCCTTCCGCTGGATGACCGCGCCACCTATGAATTGTTGAGCCGCGGCGATACCAATGCCGTCTTCCAACTTGAATCCGCCGGCATGAAGCAGGTCTTGCACGACCTGCGCCCGGACCGCTTCGATGATATTGTGGCCGTGGTGGCGCTCTATCGTCCCGGCCCAATGGCGCAAATCCCAAATTATATCAGCGGCAAACACGGCCGGCGCAAAGTTACCTATCTCCGCCCCGAACTGGAGCCGATCCTGGCGGAAACCTATGGCATTATCGTCTATCAGGAGCAGGTGATGGAGATTGCCCGGCGGCTGGCGGGCTTTTCGCTGGGCAAAGCGGATGCGCTGTTGAAAGCCATGAGCAAGAAAAAGCGGGAACTGATGGCCTCGCTGGAAGCGGAATTTCTCAAAGGCGCAAAAGATCGAGGAACAAACGAGAAGATCGCCCGCGAGATCTTTCAGCAGATGAATGATTTCGCCGGCTATGGATTCAACAAGGCACATTCGGCCTGCTATGCGTTGAGCGCCTATCAAACCGCGTATCTGAAAGCGAACTATCCGCCGGAATATCTCGCCGCGCAGCTCTCCAGCATGATGGATAACAAAGAAAAATCCACCGCGCTGATGGAGGAATGTCGGCGCATGAAGATCGAAGTGCTGCCGCCGGATATCAATGACAGCGAGGCCGGCTTTTCCGTGCAGAAGGGCAAGGTGCGCTTCGGACTGGCGGCGATTAAACACTTGGGGAATAATTCGATTGAGGCCATCCTTTCCGCGCGCAAGGTCGGCGGCGCTTTTATCAATTACAGTGACTTTTGCCGGCGGCTGCCGGCCGGGTCTATCAACCGCAGCGGGCTGGAAGTACTGGCAAAATCCGGCGCCCTGGCGGCCCTGGGCATGAACCGCGCGGCCACGGTGGCCACTATCTCGTCCGGCATGATCCCCGGCAAAGCCAATATCGTGCCTTCCACGCAAGGTTCGCTGTTCGGCGATGAGGTGGAGATCGGGGGCGAAGGCATAATCAGCGACGGCCCCACCGGCATGACCATACCGGAATATCCTTTGTCCGAATTATTGAAGATGGAGAAGGAGTTATTGGGCCTATATCTTTCCGACCATCCCCTCAATGCCGTAAGGGAAATGCTGGAACAGTGCGTAACGGCCGGCATTGCCGGCTTGGCTGAGCATATTGGCAGTGAAGTGGTGATAGGTGGTATATTAACAAGCCTGCGCCGCCATACGGACCGCTCGGGGAGAGCGATGGCCTTTATCACGGTGGAGGATTTTACCGCGGTCGCCGAGACGACTATTTTTGCCGAGCCTTATGAGCGCTGCCGCAGCGCCATTGAGCAAGGCGCCATCGTGCTGGCCAAGGGAAGGGTGGAAGCGCCGCAAAATTATACCGAAGGCGAGGAAGCGGTTCCTAAAATGATCGTCAATGATATCGTATTATTGACTGATATAAAGGGACGAGATCGGCTGCGCCGCGCCAAGAACGGCGCGCCCAGGCAGCAAAGATTGAATAATTTCGGAGGGCCGGCGGCCAAACCCGCGGCCCCGGTTGCCCGGCCGGCCGCGCCGGTCTCGCCGGAGGCGAAGGGAACTGTGCATATTCGCTGCCTTTCATCTTCGCAGGAGTCATTGGAACAGATAAGGCAGTTAATTAAGCAAAATCCGGGGCCTACGCCGGTATTCCTTCATATAAAAAACGGCGAAGCCGAGCAAGTGTTGAATTTGGGGCAGGGATTTACCGTGCGGGCGACAAAATTACTCTTAGAGCGGTTCGAGGAGTTGCTGGGCAGCGAGATGGCCTGGCTTGAGGAATGAGCTTGCTTTGCTGTAAAGATAGGATGGTTGTAGGGCTGGCGTTCCTACGCCAGCCGAATTTGCGGCGGGCGCAGGAGCGCTCCGCCCTACAAGGATATGTCTGAATAGAGCAAAGTGAGTTCAAAGCTTTTTACGGAGAAAAAAATGCGTGATTTTTCTACCAGGCGGCAAACCATTAAGCAGATCGCCGAAGCGATCACCCCGCGTTTGCCGGAAGACATGTCCGATAAGGACGCGCGCGTGCGGGAGATAATCGAAGGCGTGCGCACGCGCGGCGATGCCGCGATCTGTGAATACATACAGCGCTTTGACGGCGCTAAAATTACTCCCGGCACTTTGAAAGTCAGGGAAGCGGAATTTCGCGCCGCGCGCAAGCGCGTGGGCAAGGATTTTGCCAAGGCCCTCGCCGAGGCCGAAAAAAACATTCGCAATTATCACAAAAAACAGCGTCTTCCCGACTGGTTTGATTTGGAGCATTCCGGCGCCGTGCTGGGAGAAAAATACACCCCCATCGAAAAGGTGGGCTTGCATATTCCCGGCGCCAGCGCGCCCTTGTCTTCATCGGTTTTGATGACCGTCATACCGGCGCAGGAAGCCGGCGTGAAAGAGATTCATGTCGCCACGCCGCCGGCGCGGGACGGCAGCATCCACCCGGCAACCTTGGCGGCTTTGGAGTTCCTGGGGGTGAAATCGGTCTTCAAGATGGCCGGCGCGCAGGCCATTGCGGCCTTTGCCTTTGGCACCCGGACCATTCCCAAAGTGGACAAGGTGGCCGGCCCGGGCAATGTCTATGCAACCCTCGCGAAACGCCAACTCTATGGGATCATCGGCATTGACGGGCTTTATGGCCCCAGTGAAGTCGTGGTATTGGCCGATGCCAAGGCCAATCCCGCCTGGGTGGCCGCGGACCTGTTGGCGCAGGCCGAACACCGCAGCGATTCTTGCGCCATCGTCATCAGCCCGTCGAGCGCGTTGCTGGCAAAGGTAAAGAAAGAGATTACATCGCAGGCGCGCAAACTTCCCCGCCAAAAGCTCGCCTGGGAGTCCTGGAGGCAGCATGGCGCGGTGGTGTTGGTGAAAGACCTGGCCGAGGGGGTGGCGCTGTCCAATCTCATCGCGCCGGAGCATCTTGAATTACAGGTGGAAGAGCCGCTGGGCATTTTGGGCGATGTGAAAAATGCCGGCTGTATTTTGCTGGGAGCGCATGCGCCCGCGCCCGCCGGCGATTATGCGGCGGGGCCCTCGCATGTGCTTCCCACCGGCCGTAGCGCAACCTTTTCTTCCGGCCTGGGAGTGATGGATTTTATGAAGCGTTCGAGCGTCGTCTATCTTGACTCGACCGCTTTGGAAGGCCTGGCTGAGACGATCCGCCAATTCGCCTCCCTCGAAGGCTTGGAGGCTCATAATCGGGCCGTGCAGATGCGGCTGCGCCCCGGCGCCGCCAAAAAGCGCGGTAGGCGGAAGCTAGGGCTTCCGCCAAGAAAGCGGGAGCTAAGGCTCCCGCACTCCACGTAACACATAAGTATATTTTTAGTTGGAGCTGAAGTTCATGGAGTGCGAAAGCCTGAGCTTTCGCCTTTGCTGTGGAAGCATTAGCTTCCACAAGAGCAAGCTGGCCAATTGTTTTTAAGTATAGCTGCAAGAAAGGCGAGGTGCTATGCGAAAAGCAAATATCGAGCGCAAGACAAAAGAGACCGACATACGTGTTGACCTGGTTCTCGATGCCGCCGGGCCGGTGGATATTGCCACGGGCATCGGCTTTTTCGACCATATGCTCACACTGCTGGCGACCCATGGCATGTTGGCCCTGCATCTTTCCGCGCGGGGCGACCTTGAGGTTGACCGCCATCACACCGTCGAAGACACCGGACTGGCTCTTGGTACGGCCCTGAAGGAGGCCTTGGGAGACAAGCGCGGCATCAACCGCTTTGGCTCCGCCTTGATCCCGATGGATGAGGCGCTTTCCATGTGTGCTTTGGATCTCAGCGGGCGGGGTTCGCTGCATTTGGAGCTTGGACTGAGCGCGAAGCTATTGCGCATCAAACAGATAGGCGATTTTGAAGTGGAACTGGTGGAGGAATTTCTGCGCGCGTTCGCAAATGCCGCGGGCATGACGTTGCATATTCGCACCCTGGCGGGCCGCAATTCCCATCACATCGTTGAGGCCGCCTTCAAGGCCTTGGGACGCGCCGTGGAGACTGCCGTCAGGCTTGATCCCCGCCGCGGCGCGCAGATACCATCAAGCAAAGGAGCGCTTTAATGAATTACCCGGAAGAACCGGCAAATTTGTCGGAAGCAAATATGCGGCAATCTCATATTCGATCAACCACCATCCTGGCCGTCAAAAAGGGGGAGGAAGTGACGATAGGCGGCGACGGCCAGGTAACCTTCGAAAAAACCATCTTGAAGCATCATGCCCGCAAAGTGCGCCGCATGTATAAAGACCAGGTGATTGCGGGCTTTGCCGGTTCTGCGGCCGATGCGCTGGCGCTGTTCGATAAATTTGAAGGCAAGCTGGAAGAAGCCCACGGCAATCTGCAGAAGGCCGCCTACGAATTGGCGAAGGACTGGCGCACGGACCGCGTTTTACGCCGGCTGGAAGCGCTGCTGATTGTGGCGACCAAACAATACCTGCTGGTGCTCTCCGGCACGGGGGATATCATCGAGCCGGATGACGGCGTGGTTGCCATCGGCTCCGGCGGGCCTTATGCCCTGGCCGCCGCCCGCGCCCTGCTGCAAAATACCGAACTGGACGCAGCAGAGATTGTGCGCAAAGCCCTGGAGATTACCGCGGGAATTTGTATCTATACCAATCAGGAGATCACATTGGAAACCCTGCGCTGAATTCCCGCAATCAAGTCTCAACTAAGATTCCGCCTTCGCCCAAAGCCTGGCGGGCAAGCTGATGACTGGCAACTGAGAATGGCTAAGCTCCTTCGGAGCCGCTGGCTAAGCATCTTCGATGCCGCCATCCCGGCCCCAATGGGGCTTAGGGACATGGCGGCCTGCTTTGCAGGCCTAGCCACTGAGAACTGAGAACTGACAACTGACAACTGAAGGTGACCATGAACGAGCTAACTCCCAAGCAAATAGTTCAAGAGCTGGACAAATTTATCGTAGGCCAGCATGCGGCAAAGCGCTCGGTGGCCATTGCCTTGCGCAATCGCTATCGCCGCCAGAAGCTGAGCGATGATATGCGGGATGAAGTGATCCCGAAAAATATCCTGATGATCGGGCCTACCGGCGTTGGCAAGACGGAAATCGCCAAAAGACTGGCGCGGCTCGCCAAAGCCCCCTTCTTAAAAGTGGAGGCGACCAAATTTACCGAGGTGGGATATGTCGGGAGGGATGTGGACGCCATGGTGCGCGATATTACCGATGCGGCGGTGAGGATGGTGCAGCAGGAGCAGATGAAAAAGGTCGAAGCGCGCGCCCGCGAAATGGCGCTTGACCAAATCGTGGATTTGCTCTCCCGAGGCGGCCGCAAGCCGCAGGTGCCCAACCTGCGCAACTTCGACGATGCCATGACCGCGCTCTTGACCCAGCGCCCGGTGGAGGAAGAGCCGGAGCCCGAACCCGCCGAAAGCGAGATTCCTTCGGAGGAACTGCGCAGCCTGCGTGAGCGCGTGCTCGCCGGCGAGATGAATGACAAGACCGTTGAGATTAGCGTGGAAGAGAGCAGATTTCCCACCCTGCAAATTTTTTCTCCCCAAGGGATGGAGGAGATGGGCATGAACATCCAGGATCTGCTCGGCGGGATGCTGCCCAAATCGAGAAAGAAGCGCAGGGTAACAGTGAAAGAAGCGATGGAGATGCTCACCTTCGAGAGCGCCCAAAGACTCATTGACATGGATCAGGTAACCAGCGAATCCATCGAGCGCGTGGAGCAGACCGGCATTATCTTCATTGATGAGATGGACAAAATTGCGGGCCGCGAAGGCGGGCACGGCCCGGAGGTGTCGAGGGAGGGCGTGCAGCGCGATATTCTCCCCATTGTGGAAGGCTCGACCGTGATTACGAAATACGGCCCCGTGCAAACCAATCACATCCTCTTTATCGCCGCGGGCGCTTTTCATGTCAGTAAACCTTCTGACCTGATTCCCGAATTGCAGGGACGTTTCCCCTTGCGGGTGGAGCTGACCAGTCTTGGGGAAGAGGATTTCGTCCGCATTCTGAAAGAGCCGCAAAATTCGCTGCTGCGTCAATATACCGCGCTGCTCGCCCAGGACGGCGTGGAATTGGAATTTACCGAAGACGGCATTGCCGAAATCGCCAAGCTGGCCGGCCAGGTGAACGATCAAACGGAAAATATCGGCGCCCGCCGCCTGCATACCATCATGGAGCGGCTGCTGGAAGAGGTGTCTTTCCAAGCCCCCGAGATGCAGGGCGTTAAGATTACCATCAATGCCGCCTATGTTCAAAGCCAGCTCTCCGAACTCGCCAAGAACCTGGATTTGAGCCGGTATATATTGTGAGTTCAGAGTTGTCAGTTCAGAGTTGAGAGCAAACGACTGCCATCCCTCTCAACTCTCAACTCTCAACTCTGAACTCGCTCTGCTGCAAAGCACATGTAGGGCGGGGTCGCCGCGCCCCGCCGAGCCTTGAATTAAAGATAAGTTGAACACTTTTCCGCCTGGCTCTATAAATAGCTACAGTCTGTTCTTTGTGCTTTGCAGCAGAGCAACTCTGAACTCTGAACTCTGAACTCTGAACTAATTCTGCCCCCTGGTTGCATCCAGGGAATAATGTGTTATAATAAATTTGGCAGTATTGCTGCGTTTTTGTGCCGCGGCAAGGAGCATTTATGAATAAAGTAATCATTCGTTGTCAATGCGGGCACAGGATCTTGCGCCGGGATGTCTTGGGGATGCGATTTTACCTCAGTCTTTTCGGCCCCAGCTATGTCTCCGTCCATTATCGCTGCGGGCGCTGCAAGCGCGTCGGCAAGGCTTTGGTGGAAGAGCAGCGCTGGGCGGGCTTCAATATTGACCGCGCTGCCGAAGACCCCCAGCAGGCCCAACTCGAAGACCGCAAACGCCTCGACTCCATGGGGCCTATCACACCGGAAGAATTGGTTGACTTCCACTTCGCCCTGGAGCAAACCAGCCAGCCCGTGGCGGAATAGCAGTGCCGTTCAGCGTGGCTAGGTCATGCAATGACCGCCATGGCGGCCCGAAGGGCTTAGCCATTCAGCGTTGAACGTTGAGCGTTGAGCGTCAAACATCTTGTATTGAGCAAAATACACGGCTATAAGCCACACATGCCAACCCCCATCTTGGCGCGAGCAGTTTAATTCCTCTTACGCGTGTTTCCTTTTCCTACATACGTCGCGTTAATGCAGATTATTTCCCAGGCCTCTTGGGTATTCAAAACTATGTGCATTTACGCTCAACGTTGAATGGCTAAGCCCTTCGGGCCGCCATGGCGGTCATTGCATGACCTAGCCACGCTCAACGCTCAACGTTTGGGATATGGAGGTACAAAAAATGAGACGATATCTAGTGACCATGGGTGGCACGCCCATGTCCGTTGAAGATTGGAAACAGGGCGAGACCCTTTGGCAGAAAACCTTAAGTGACTTTGGCGACATTAAGGACCTGCGACATTATGGCAATCTCACCGAAGGCCACATAGTCTGCATCCTTGAGGCGCCTAGTGTCGCCCGGATTCACGAACTGTTCGAGTCCCTCGGGACCCACCTGAAAGAATCAGGCCTCTTCCCGGAAACGCCGGAACGCAAAGAAGCCTTCGACATCTGGCCCGTCGAACTGGAATACGAGGGGAGCACCCGCGTCTATCAGGTTGAATTCGCCAGAGTCTAGACTTCAACTGTTGTCTGACAATTCCGCACGGCCCGTCCCCCCTTCGGGCCGTGCGGATATTTGCATAAAGGATGAAGGATGAATTATGAAGGATGAAGTTGAACCAGCCTTTGAATTCATCCTTCATGCGTAGCTTGACGATTTTCCTCAATACCAGCAGCTCTACTTTGGAACCTTCATAATTCTCTCCGACATAGATCCTTGCCGCTCAGATAGAGCACTTCATTATTATTCAGCCATTCGATAGATTCTATTCCTTTCTTCTCTGTGCAGACCAGGCGATGGCTGCTTCCGTCTTTGTTGATTAGATGCAGTTCGTGGGGCGGCCAGGTAACACGCATTCCGGCACCAATCGGCCGGCCTTTGTTCGACTCTGGGCTGGTGGTCACAAAGACAAGCTGTCGGGAATCTGGACTCCAATGTAATTCCAGCGGACGATACCGTCCGATCTCCTTAAGCTGACTATTGCCTTCAGACTGGGCCATCCAGATGCTCCAACCATAGGCGTACGCCACCAGGGTCCCGTCAGTAGAAATATCCCAGCACCGAAATCCGCGCAAGGGAATGGGGAAATTGCCTGGAGGTGGTTGAACGCCTATGGCGCGGAATCCGGGGTGAGTAAAATTCCTCCATAGAGGCTCTGTAACCTTGGACAATGGGTAGGAAAAATAGATGGAATCGCTCAGTCGAATGTGCCTCAGATAGGAGGGCGCTTTTGATATACGCACCGGTCGCTTACCTTCCTCTAATTCAAAAATGCTCGATTGTATTCGCGTATAGCTCTCACTTAATGAGCCGTCATGTTGAACCCAGGCGAGTTGTTTGCCGCCTCCAAACCATATTGGATTATGCATAGACAGTGCGTTGGCAATTGCCCGGGAGGAGCCGGTGGACAGATCAACAACTTCAAGTGAACTGCTACCCACATAGTTAACAGCAATAGCCAACTTCGCGCCAGTCTCAGACCGTCGAATCTCTGCCGACCCATACCCCGGTCTAACCACTCCGCGTTCCTGTATCTGATGGGACTTATTTCCAGTAATTTGAACGCTCCTAAGCTTCCCCAGCGACAGGATTGCGATTTGTTTACCGTCATAGCTTAAGTCAAACGCATCAACTCCTTGAGCGAGAAGCGTTCTTCCACTTGGGCCGAACGGCAAATGAATGGATATGGCCGGGCACGAGATGCGAAGAATCACGAGGCCGATTATCACCGCGGCAATTGCCCATAGAATCTTTCTGCCCAATTCGCCCTCCTTGTTCGCTATGGATTCCCCAAATTGTTCAGCCATCCAGGGCCTAGCGCGCATTGCGTCCGCGCGCTATAGCCCTCTCTTATACAAATCTTTGCCGCTCAGGTAGAGCACTTCATTATTATTCAGCCACTCAATGGATTTTATCCCCTGCGGTTCGGTGCAGACCAGGCGGTGGCCGCTTCCGTCTTTGTTGATTACATGCAGTTCGTGCGGTGGCGAAATGACCTTCTGGCCACGACCAGAAGAACGCTTCCTTACGGATTTTGGACTTGTCGTTACAAACCCAATGCGCCTGCCATCCGGGCTCCATTTTATTTCAAGTGCTGCATATTTCCCTAGCTCAATTGGATTATCTCCTTGCGCCGATCCTGTTAACCATATGCTCCACCCATATGCGTACGCAATCATCTTTGCGTCCTGCGATATATCCCAACACATAAATCCGCGGAATGGAATTGGGAATTGGCCTGGAGGTGCAGGTATAGAGCGAGGCCTTGTGCCATTGTGCTGCATAATTTCAAGACGACTGAAGGGTTCGCCTGGTTCTCGTCCTGCCGAGTCAGAGTGGATAATGTGTATGAATCCCATGGAGTCATTGCCTGGAATCATCTTCAGCCAGAAGAAATTTGCAGGTTCATCTCCATAGATTTCAGTAGTTCGGCTGCCATCCCGCCACACATATATGCTTGCTCTATGACTTTTTGAGTAGTCTTCTCGTTGAATCCATGCTAATCGCTTGCCATCTTCAAGCCAAACGGGATTTCCCAATGCAAAAGCTTTGGCGATCTCTTGGGTAGTGCCAGAATTCACATCAATAATTCTTATGAAGCTGGTATCATTTGGATAGCAAATGGTTGCTGCGATTTTTAAGTCATCCAGTGACCAACAAATCTCTGCGCTCGTGTAGCCAGGTTTGGCAAGCACAGCATTCGGGTGCTCACGATTCATACTGCCATCCACATTAATGCCCTGCAATTTTCCTCCGGATATTATGGCGATCCGTTTTCCATCATGGCTGAGGTCAAACGCATCAACTCCTTGAGCAAGAAGCGTTCTTGAACTTGGGCCGAACGGCAAATGATGTGACACAGCCGGGCACGAGATGCGAAGAATTACCAGACCGATTATCACCGCGGCAACCGCCCATAAAATCTTTCTGCGCAATTCGTCCTCCTTGTTCGCTATGGATTCCCAAAATTGTTCAGCCATCCAGGGCCTAGCGCGCATTGCGTTTGCGCGCTATAGCCCTCTCTTATACAAATCCTTGCCGCTCAGGTAGAGCACTTCATTATTGTTTAGCCATTCTATGGATTTTATCCCCTGCGGTTCGGTGCAGACCAGGCGGTGGCCGCTTCCGTCTTTGTTGATTAAATGCAGTTCATGGGGCGGAGAAATTACCTTATGGCCACGACCAGAAGAACGCTTCCTTACGGATTTTGGACTTGTCGTTACAAACGCGATGCGCCTGCCATCCGGACTCCATTTTATTTCTAATGCTGCATATTTCCCCAGCTCAATGGGTTTATCTCCTTGCGCCGATCCTGTTAACCATATGCTCCACCCATATGCGTAGGCGATCATCTTTGCGTCCTGCGATATATCCCAACACATAAATCCGCGGAATGGAATTGGGAATTGGCCTGGAGGTGCAGGTATAGAGCGAGGCCTTGTGCCATTGTCCTGTATAATCTCAAGACGACTGAAGGGTTCGCCTGGTTCTCGTCCTGCCGAGTCAGAGTGGATAATGTGTATGAATCCCATGGAGTCATTACGTGGAATCATCTTTAGCCAGAAGAAATTTGCAGGTTCATCTCCATATATTTCAGTAGTTCGGCTGCCATCCCGCCACACAAATATGCTTGCTCTATGACTTTTTGAGTAGTCTTCTCGTTGAATCCATGCTAACCGTTTGCCATCTTCAAGCCAAATGGGATTTCCTAATGCAAAAGCCCGGGAGATTTCTTGGGCATTGTCAGCATTCAAATCAAGGATTTTTAGCGCGGCATCACGCCAGGTATAACAAATGGCTGCTGCGATTTTTAAGTCATCCAGTGACCAACAAATCTCTGCGCTCGTGTAGCCAGGCTTGGCAAGCACAGCATTCGGGTGCTTACGATTCATACTGCCATCCACATTTATGCCCCGCAATGTTCCTCCGGATATTATGGCGATCCGCTTCCCATCATGGCTAAGGTCAAAGGCGTCAACTTGCCGGGCGAGAAGCTGCCGGCCGCCCAAGCCCGCCGGCAGGCGATCTGATAATGCAGGGCAGAATGCCCGCAACAGCGCAATTGCCGCGATCAAACCAACTGCCGCCAGTATAATCTTCTTTTTCACAGTGCCCTCCCTGTCCTTTTCGCTTGCTTGCCCATATATTTATGACTTTCAACAAGGCGAGAAGGTTCCCTGCCGCTCTGTAAAGGATAAAGGATGAATTTGGAAGGCTAGCCTGCCTCCGGCAGGATGACCCAGCCTTTGAATTCGCCCTTCATCTTGACAATCTTCCCCAAGCAGGCAAGAATATCCTGGTATGACAGCCGAAGAGCCCGAAAACATCCTGAGTAATCTCTGCACCATAGCCGATCTTCTCGCCCTTTGTGACGGGATGAAGCGAGAGGATATCTATTATCTGGAACAACGGGGCTATATCCGCCCCCTCAAACAGAAGCACGGCCGCCTGGAACGCAACCTCTTTACCCAAAAACAGGCGACCCTGTGCGTCACTATCTGGCGCCATCGGCAAGCCGGCCTCTCCCCGCGGAAAGCCTACGAAAAAGCCCTCAGAGAAACCAACATGGGCCAGCTTTCCCTCTGGGAGGAATAAACTGCTTAACCGCAAAGTTTACCTGCCTCCGGCAGGACGCGAAGAGGCAAAGTCCAGCGCAAAGGGGAAGTTTGTTGGGCAGGGAGCCTAAGGCTCCCTGCCATTAAAGATTCTTTGCGTTTACTTTGCGCCCTTTGCCCTTTGCGGTTAATTCTTCTTCCTACAGCCCGCCTTTTTCTTTCAAAGACACAAATTTCCCTGCGCCGATGATGATGTGGTCCAGCAGGGGAATGCCAATCAAATTGCCGGCTTCTTTAAGGCGCGCGGTGATGGCTTTGTCGTCTTCGCTGGGTGAGGGGTCTCCGCTGGGGTGATTATGCAGGACAATAAGCGCGGCCGAGGAACGTGCAATCGCTTCTTTAAATACTTCGCGGGGATGCACGATATTGGTTTGCAGGCTGCCGACGGAGATCGTCCTTTGGCCGATGACCCGGTTGCGGGCATCGAGAAACAGCGCCACTAGATGCTCGCGTTCCAGATAGCGCAATTCCTCCATCACCAGCGCGGCGGCATCCGCAGGACAGCCTATCGCGGGCCGATTATCCTCCGTGCTGACGGCCATGCGTTTGCCCAGTTCGAAGGCCGCCTTTAGTTGCGTGGCTTTTGCCAGGCCGATGCCGCTTACCGTTGACAGTTCTTCAACCGTGGCATTGGCGATGCCACGCAGGCTCTCGAACCTGTTTAACAATCGGTTCGCCAGCCCAATGGCCGATTCTTTTGCAGAACCCGTGCGCAGCAAAATCGCGATGAGCTCGGAATTCGACAGCGCCTCCGGCCCGCGCTTCGCCAGCCGCTCCCGGGGGCGTTCCTCTTCCGGCAAATCCCGAATTATCGAACGATAAGTATCCATTTTTTTCTTTGCGCTGAACTCTGCGCCTGGCTAGGCATCTTCGATGCCGCCATCCCGGCCGAAGGCCTAGGGGCTCTGCGTCTCTGCGGTTCCTGTTTTATTGGGTAAGTTCTTCCAGCACGGCGGCGGCGAGCAGGGGCAGCATAATTTCGTGATGCCCGGTGATGGCATAGCCTTCGCCGCCCAGTTCTTTCGCGCGCTGCACCGGCCACAAGAGAGCGCGGTAATGTTGAATCATATCCATATTTACGCCGACAAAGCCGGAGACATCATATCCCAGGTTGCGCGCCACGGTAACGGATTTTTCCATCAGCATCGGCAGCAATTGCGCCGAACCGACATTAATCAGGACCCCGCCGGCGCCCAGCTTGGTCATGGAGGCGGCCAGGCGGCGGAAATCCGCATGGGTGGTTTTGCCAATCGCCGCGCCGTCGGCCGTGGGGTGCATGTGGACAATATCCGCGCCGATGGTAACATGCACGGTAACCGGCATTTTGAGCCTTGCGCCCGCGGCAAGCAGGCTGGTATCCAGATATTCCGGTTTATTTTTCAGCAAAGCTTTCCCGAGCGCTTCTCCCAAACCAAGATCACCGGCGGCGCCTTCATTGACCGCTTCATTCCAAAACTCGCCGGTCTCTTTCACCATGCCGAAACGGCCGGTCTTTACACCCGCAATAACATCTTCGGAGGTGCCGCCGAACAAAGCCAGTTCACAATCGTGAATACTCGCCGCGCCGTTCAGGGCAAGATGAGTCAAAATGCCGCGTTCCATCAAATCAATCACAACGGGGGAGAGGCCCACCTTGATAACATGCGCGCCCATAGCGGCGATGACGGCCTTGCCCTGGCGTTTTGCATCAGCAATCGCCTTGGCGACCAGCAATAAATTCTTTGCCGCGAGGAAATCAGGCAAACCCGCCAGGAATTCCTTCATCGTCTCGCCGGGCTTGAGCGGCCGCGCCAATTGCTCAACGCTCACCTTGTTCGCGCGTTCGGAGATGGAGTAGGTCTTGATTTTTTTCAGGTCAATTGAATCCATTTTATTGTGGCACGGGCATCCCTTCGATTTCACTCAGGACAGGCCTGCCCGTGGTTTCCCGGAACGATTAAGCTATTCACGGCCGAGATTTATCCGCCTGTGGCAGACGGCCGTGCCACGACTTCTACCTCTTACCGCGCATCTTCAAAACCGACAAAATCTCTTCCGGCGTGGGGGCGTGCACGCCGACGCGGCCGACGGTGATGCCCGCGGCGCAGTTCGCCAGCGCCATGGCTTCCTCAAACGACCCGCCGGCGGCCAGACAGGCCGCGGTTACCGCCGAAACGGTGTCGCCCGCGCCGGTGGTGTCGCCGACGCTGTCCGCCGCGGCCAAGGTGCCCATCTCTATGGGTGCATGTTTGGGCCTGAAAAGACACATGCCGCGCGGCCCCAGGGTTACCAGGGCGGCCTGGATATTAAGCTCTTCCAAAAGCCATTTACCGGCCGCGCGATAATCCGCTTGATTACTCGCCTTCAAAGCCTCGTCCTCATTCGGACTGACCAGGGTTACGCCGGAAAAAAGCCCGATATTTTGCGGCTTGGGGTCCACGCACACCGGCCGGCCGCTCTGCGCCGTCCTCGCCAAACCTGCGATAGTATCACAGTTCAAGACGCCCTTGTCATAATCCGCCACCAGCGCGCCATCGGTTCTTGCTAGGGATTTTGCCAGCGCCTGCTTCAGCGCTCTTACCGAACTGTCCTTCAATTCGCTGATGCTTTCGGTATCCACCCTAACAATTTGCTGGCGATGGGCCATGATGCGGATCTTGTGGGTGGTAGGGCGGTTCTTCTCGACAATTATGCCGGAGACATTGGCGCCCCTTTTTACCAATTCTTCCAGGAGCAGCTTGCCAATGCTGTCGTTCCCAACTACCGACAGCACATCCACCTTGACTTCGAGGGCGAGCAGATTGCAGGCGACATTGCCCGCGCCGCCGGGAGCGAAGGTGTGGTTGCGCGCCTCCACCACCGGAATGGGGGCTTCCGGAGAAATGCGGCGCACATCCCCCCAGATGTATTCATCCAGCATGAGGTCGCCCAGCAGCGTCAGCCTTTTGCCGCGCATCGCCTTCAGCAGGGCGCGGGCGCGAGCTAGTTTCAAAGTTGCTGTCATATTCGCCTAACCTGCATTATTCATGATGAGATTACAGTGCCGGGCATTTGTGGGAGCGGGGTTCTGCAAAGCCCGCCCCCACTTCATAAATTTCTGTAAGTTCCTACCGGATTATCGTCTGCTCGCGGTTGGGACCGACGAGGATAATGCTGACCTTAATGCCAAGCAGCTCTTCCAATCGCTGAATATACTTCTGCGCGTTCTTCGGCAAGTCTTCCCATTTCCTCGCGCCACTGGTGCTTTCCTGCCAGCCGGGCAGCTCTTCATAAATTGGGCAGCAGTTCTCCAGGTCCTCCAGGAGGTTCGGGAATTCTTCGATCCTCTTGCCGGCTTTTTCATAGGCCACGCAGACGGGAATGCGGTCGAACTGATCGAGCACATCGAGATGACCAACGGCTACTTCGTCCATGCCGTTGACGCGCACCGCCTTGCGGACAATGACGGCGTCGAACCAGCCGATGCGCCGCGGCCGGCCGGTGGTGCTGCCGAACTCGCGCCCCTGTGTGCGGAACCTTTCGGCCATCTCTTCCGCGAGTTCAGTGGGAAACGGGCCGGCGCCGACGCGGGTGGTATAAGCTTTTACCGCGCCGATGATGCGGTTGATATGCTTCGGCCCGACGCCGATGCCCGCGCAAACCGCGCCGGCAAGCGGGTTGGAACTGGTAACAAACGGATAGGTGCCGAAGTCTATATCGAGCAGAAAGCCGTGCGCTCCTTCAAAGAGAATCTGCTGGCCTTCTTTGAGCGCCCGGTTCACCAGCACGGAGGTATCGGTAATCAAGTGGGATATCTGTTGGAACTGACCCATAACCTCATCGTAGATGGCCTCAGCGCTCAACGGCTCTGCGCCATAGATCTTGGTTAGAATCTCATTTTTCTCGGCGACATTAGCCTCCAGGTGGGCGCGGAAGGTTGTCGGATGCGCCAGCTCTCCGATGCGGATGCCGCAACGGGAGTATTTGTCGGTATAGGCCGGCCCAATGCCGCGCAGGGTCGTGCCGATTTTCTTTTCGCCCAGCCGCGCTTCGGAAGCTTTCTCCAGCGCCCTGTGATAAGGCAAAATGAGATGACAGTGGTCGGAGATGGCGAGTTTGCCGTCAACCTCTATGCCGCGCGACTCGAACTCGGCCTTTTCCTTTAGCAGCGCGGCCAGATCTACCACCAGGCCGTTGCCAATGACACAGAAGGCGCCGCGGATGATCCCGGAAGGCAGCAAATGCAACACGAAAATTTCGCCCTCCACCATCACCGTGTGGCCGGCATTTGTGCCGCCGTGATAGCGAACCACCATATCGGATTGCGCCGCCAGAATATCCACAACCTTGCCTTTGCCTTCGTCTCCCCACTGTGCTCCGATGATGACTGTGCTGGGCACTGTTTTAGCCCTCCAAAAAATATCGTTCAAAAACAAAAAAGGCTCAAATGGGGAAACCATTTGAACCTCGCCAGAAACCGTTCAGTTCCTCACAAGACTATAGCGAACTCAAAAGAGGATGTCAAGAGGGCGGGAATTCACGCAACAATTCACGAATAGTGAGTAGAATGTCATTCTGAGCGCCTCTGCCACATAATTGTGGCGGAGGCCGCGAAGAATCTCTACCATAATTACTTGCTCAGAATGACCGTATTCTCATCAAGTGTGAACTGTAACGAATTCACAACTGATGAGCGGGAATTGCCGAGCGGCTGTTTCCCCACTTTGCAATCCCATGACTTTGCAGTAATATGATGCGCGAAGGTTAAGCAGGAAAGTGCGAAATCCTTTCGTTGGGCAGGAGTTTATTTATCCCGAGTGTAATCGAGAGACTCCTGCCCTGGAAAGCTAAATGTGGCAGGACTAAAGTCCTGCCCAACAAAAGTAGGCGGAGGCGAAGATGCGAAAGCTGGTCTTGCCGTTGGCGTTACTGGGAATATTCCTGCTGGCCGGTTGCCGGCTTTCCAACAAGCCGGAAGGGGCTGTTCCTCCTTTATTTAAATTTTCTGATGAGTCCGCGCAAGTAGAAACGAAGCAACCTATCGGTCAGCCGCAGAAGACCCCGCCGGCCGCGGAAGAGCCCACGGTCTTTGACTACCTGGAGGCCATCCGCATTGCGCTCACCCAGGCCGAGGAGCAGGCGAAGAAGGGCGACCTGGCCGGGTTGCTGCTGCCCGAAGGCTCGCTGGTATCGGCCAATTCCTCGCTGAGTTTTTTTGAAGCCCATTTTATGCAATCCATCGCGCTGAATGATTTGCTGCAGGTGCGCGCGCTTATCTCCGCGCAGAAGAGTCAGGAAGCCGCCACAGTTGTGGATAATTTAATAATCAAGGTGGATGAAGCAAAGCAAAACCGGCTGCCCGCTTTGACGGATAGCTCCACCGCGCTGCTGGAGAAACTCGAAAAGAACCTCCTGTCCGGTGATATGCCGTCTGCCACTAAACAGGCGGATGAGCTGATAAAGCGGACTGCCGCGGCGCCGTCGCTGCAATTTGTCCGCGATGTTCGCGCCGATCTGCAGGACGCCTCGGCCGCCGCCGCCCGCAAAAGCCAGCCCATCGCAGAGGCCGTCCTGGCGCACGCCTCGGAAAGCATTGCTAAACTCGAACAGTTGCTGCGCAATCCTGAACCCGCCTTAAGCGGAAAGGATGCTGCCGTTCCGGAAGAATAAAGGGTGTGACCGAATTTCCTAGGTCTTGAACCATGGCCAAATTTGTCTATTATCGTAGCGCCGTCCGCCACGCAGTGGTGGATCGCCGAAGGCGACCGTCTCGGCGGCAGCTTCGTTCTTTAGCTACCTGCGGCGGGCCGCCGCAGGTAAACCTAGATTTTGCGGTCACACCCAGAATAAAAGCGCAATAGGAGAATTGCAGCAAACGCTGTATTATTATAGCGAGCATTACCTCACCCCTGTCCTTCGGACATCCCCTCTCCCCGCCAGGGCGGGTCTTGAGACAAGTTTGGAGAGGGGCCGGGGGGTGAGGAGATTTCACGAATTAACAGCGAGGGACCCATGTCTCCGTTTCCCTATGTTTCACCGGAACGGATAGAACAACTGGCTGTAATGATCCGGCAGGCCGGGCCGGTGCTGCCGGTTGCCGACAGGGGATTGCCGCGCCTGGCCGAAGAGCTGTTGCGAAAGAAGACCGGCCTGCCGCCTTCAAGACGAATACTGCGCCCCATCGAAGCTCTCGCTTCCCGCCTTGACGACACTGTTCCTGGCTGGCAGGAGACCGCGATAGTCCTGATGCTTGGCGATTGTAGGGCGGGGGTTCCATCCCCCGCCGGAAATATATTGCACACAACGGCGGGGCGCGGAGACCCCGCCCTGCAAAACATCGGAGAACTTATGCAGGTTCCGCGGGTTGCCGCAAGCCTGCTGGCGCTTAAATGCTTGACCTTCCATTCACCTCTTTGCCACGCCCTGGCTACCGGCGCAGAACCTTGTCATCGCGAACTCGCGGCCCTGGCGCTCTTCAGCACAGATACGCGGGAGGTGCGCACTGCCTATCGCGGCGCCTTCACTTCCCTGGCGGGAAAGCTCTGCCTTCCCGATTCCTGTGAAGCGCGCGCGATGTGGCTCATCTTCGCCCGCTTTATTATTGAGCACACGCTCACCTATAAGGAATTTCGCAGCCTGGCGCTGGTAACGCAGATCTTTCAGCCGGAAGGTTATCCCCGCAGCTATAGACCGGGCAGTATTGCCCGGCATAAGCTGATTTATCATCCCTCTTTGGATTTGAGCGGCCTCTCCCGCCTGCCGGAAATGCGGCGCTTATACTCCATGCTCGTTGCCGAGCTGGTGCCGGCGGTCTCGGCAAATGCGCCGGCGTGGATATGGCTGCGCTGGATGAGATGTTTCCCGGGGGCCGACTATTTTTTTGAAGCGCTGGCGCGGCTGGAAGAAGTTCCCAATGACCTTACCGCCCTCTTTGTGCTCTGCTGGGCGCAGCAAATAGGGGAGGACTCGCCGGATTTCTCGGAACGGTTGGCGCGGCATAGTCCGCTTTTGCTGATGCTGGTGTCGTTGTTGAGGCCCCATTTGGAGGAGACCATCGGCGGCATCCTGGACGCGCCCTTGCATAAATCATTTATGCAATGGCTGCGGCTGCCTTGCCGGCAAGCCGCAGAAAGCGAAGCCGCGCTGTGCGAAGTAGTTCAGCCCTGGGCGGAACGCTTTGGCAGCCTGCTGATTAATGCTTTGGGCCCGCTGTGCGCGGTTGATATTCCCACCGATGAGCCCGAGCTGGGCGCCCAAAATGATGCTTCCGGTCCGACGAGACTGCACCGTTTCCTGGCCCTGCATCTGACGCCCGATTTTCCTAATTTCATGGATAATGTCTTGCTGATTCAGGGTTTGCAGGGCGTCAATCTCGAGGCGCTGGAACTAAGCGCCAAGACGGGCCGGCTGGCGGCCATCCGCGCCCTGGGCCTGGCGGACGAGATTTCCGAGCAGGCCACAAGAACGCTGGTGGAATTATCTTCCCGCGGCGGAGAACCGGAGCGCCGCGCGGCGAAGTGGGCGCTGGAAAGGATTGCCGCCCGCCATGATTTGGGAGGCCTCGAGGCCCTGATGAGCAAGCTGGATATGGCGGCCGCCTGGGAGAATGGAGGCTTGGTTGATGCGCCGACGCGCGTCTGGTGGGATATCGCCGATCACCGCATTAAGCTCAGCCTGGCAAATGGAAAGGTGGAGGTAAGCGCCTGGGGGCCGGCGCACAAGAAAAATATCCCCGCCAAGGTGCGCGCCCATCCGCTCTTCGCGCAAGTGCAGGAGGCCAGAAAAGTATTGACCCGCGCCTATGGCATTTTCCGCAATCGGCTGGAAGACGCCATGCTGACCGGCGAGAGCTTTGCCGGCCGGCAATTTGAATTGCTGCTTACCAATGCCGCTTTTCGCAGCCTGGCGGAGCGCCTGGTATTGAAGGTGGAGGACGAAGAGCTATTGCTGGAGGGCGCACAGCAGGAAGGGCTTGACGGCATCTTTCATAACGCACAATCCGTGCGCGTTTTACACCCGATGGAATTGTGCCATGCCGGCCGGCTGGAATATTGGCAGGAGCAGGCCGCCCGCAGGCATATACTTCAGCCCTTCAAGCAATGTTTCCGCGAGATCTATCCGGTCGAAGCCAATGAAAGTCAGGGCTCCAACTGCTCCCGGTTTTTTAATCAGTTGATTTTGGCTCGAAAAGCCTACGCCCTGCTGCGGCGGCGGGGCTATTCGCCCTGCCAGGGTGATGCTTATCGGGATTGGCGCAAAGCGGGCCTAAGGGCGCATTTTATCTGGGCGCAGGAGTCCGATCAACTGTGGCAGCATATCGCCGGCTCCAGGCAGGCGCTTCCCGTGGTAAGCGGCTCGATCTATTTTGAGAGATTGGATGGCGCCGGCGCGCGCCTGCTCCCCGAACTGATGCCCTTGCGCGAGGTGGATCCAATTGTCTTCAGCGAGACGCTCAGGGATGCCGACCTGGTGGTCTCGTCCGCGGTCGCGGGAGAGGAGGGATTCTCCTCCCGCCAGACCATGGAGATTCGCGCCGCCCTGGTGCGCATCTTTGCCCGCATGTTGAACCTCTCCGGCGTAAATGTAGAATCCGGCGCTTCGCAGGCGGTCATCCAGGGCGCGCGCGCCCGCTATCGCCTGCATTTGGGTTCCGGGCGAGTGCTGCTTGAACCGACCGGCCGCTATCTGGCCGTCCCCCGGAGAGAAAATGAAGCCCTGCCGATGCTGCCGGAAGAGCAGAGCGATTCCCGCACCCTCGCCATTCTTGAAGCGGTGGAAATACTTTCTCACGACAAAGAGATTTCCGATCCGGATTTCCTGGCCGCACTGGCAAGGTGAAAGGTAAAGGGTATTCAGTTGTCAGTTCCCAGTTCCCAGTTGTCAGTTCCCAGTTCTCAGTTCCCAGTTGTTCTGGACGATAGACGACAGACGACAGACGATAGACGACAGACGATGGACTCTGGTTTTGCCTTATTACTTTTACCTTTTTACTTAAATCAGCATACCCACTAACTAAAGCAAGTGCTATAATCAACACATGGAAGCTAGAGATAGATTGATTGTTCCGCTGGATGTCCCGACGCTTGAGGAAGCCGAAGCCCTGGTGGCGCGGCTGGCGCCTCATGTCGGCCTCTTTAAGGTGGGCCTGCAACTCTTTCACAGCGAGGGGCCGGCGGTGATAGAGATGGTGCACCGGCGCGCCAGCGCATGTTTTTATGACGGCAAGTTTTTTGACATACCGAACACGGTGGCCGGCGCGGCCGCGGCGATTGCCCGCCTGGGCGTGAAGATGTTCAATGTCCATACCCTGGGAGGCGTGGCCATGATGGCCGCCGCCAAAGAAGCCGCAGAATGCACGGCCGACGCCCTTAAACTGGCGCGCCCGCTGGTGCTCGGCGTTACCATCGTAACCAGCCTGGATGCGCGCGCCTTGTTGGAAGAATGCGGCATCGGCCGGCCCATGAACGAACAGGTGCTGCATCTTGCCCGCATGGCCGCGCTGGCGGGCCTGGATGGTGTGGTGGCTTCGGCGCATGAAGCGCCGGCCATAAAAGCGGCTTGCGGCGACTCTTTTATAGTTTTATGTCCGGGGATTCGGCCCGCCGGCGCCAAGATTGACGACCATGCCCGCCCCGCCACACCGCGCCTGGCGCGGGAAGCCGGCGCCGACTATATTGTGGTGGGCCGGCCTATCACCCAGGCGGAAACGCCGGAAAAAGTTGCCGACCGCGTGGTAAAGGAAATGGAGGACGTTGAGCGCTAAACGTTTAGCGCGAACAGACCACCGAGCGGGAAAGTCGTTCGACTTTGAGGATTATGTGAAGCATTCAAAAGGAGTTTTGTATATAGCTTCCAGTCTTTTTGACCGCTTCAAGAGAGGGGGTGCGAATGATGGACGAGGAAGTCAGGGATTTATTGCAGCGGACGGTAAAGGATCTCGTAACCCTGGAGATTGCGCTGTTCTTTCATGCCCATCCGGATTATATGGACAGCCGGGAAGGCCTCTGCCTCCGGCTGGCGTGCGAGCCGCCGGGCGTGGAAAAAGCGCTCGACGGCCTGGCGCAAGAAGGCATCCTGGAGCTGTTTGAATTGGGTGAAGGGCGCTATAAAGTGTATTCCTACACGCGTAACAGAGATAAGCGGACCACCATCCAACGGCTCGACTTTTACTACCATGATGATCCGAATACGCGCGCCGAAATCGTGCGCCATTTGATTGCCAATTCCATTCAGCCGAGTGAAATACCAGTAGAAAGTGGAAAGTAATAAGTAAAAAGCTTGCCCGCCGTGGCGGGGACAAAAGGATATTCGGTGGTCGGTGGTCAGTGGTCAGTTACCAGTTGTCCCGGACGATAGACTATAGACTATAGACGACAGACGATAGACAATAGACTTTTTACTTAATGCCTTTATGCCCATGCAGCCAGAAGCCGTTCGATTCATTCAAGAAGCTAATCAGATCACTATCGCCAATCGCCGGCTCTCCTTGCGCTTCTCTCTGCGGCCGCCGGGAAGCCTGCTGTCCATTGCTTCGGAGGCGCTCGGCATAGAATTGATGGATCACCGCCAGGCCTCCCTGGGGGCGGAGCTGTGGCGGCTGGAGCTTCCCGAGTCCTTCCATTTGCCCGGCTTGGGCGCGCGCAAAGGCCAGGATTTCACCCACCAATTCTCTGAGGGTGAAAATGGCGCAGGCCGCCTGGAGATGGAATGGCGCAATCTGCTGGCGCATTCGGTTCCCATCCCCCTGGTGGTGGGGCTTTCTTTGTTGCTGCCTGCCGATTCCCCCCTGTGCTTTTGCCGCGCCTGGATGCAATTGCCGGTCGAGTTTGCCGGCGCCGATGTGAAATTTATCTTTCCCAATCTTGCGCCGCTGGCGCCGCCGAACCCGGAAGCAGCCGCGCTCTTCTTGCCGCTCTCCGGCGGCGTGCTGGTTCCTAATCCCGGCGCAAATCTCAGCCCTCAGGCCGAATGGTTCTATCCTGGCGAATTGACCATGCAGTTTGCCGGTCTGGAAATGCCCTCCCGTCAAGCCTGCCTCTATCTTGCCGCGCAGGACGGCAAAGGCCATATCAAAAGCTTTCGTGCCGGCTGCAACGAGCAGGAACAGCTCTCGCTGGCCATCGTCAATTTTGTCCAGGCCGGTAAAGCGGAGAAGATAAATATTGCTTATGATGCGGCTTTCGGTCTGCTGCCGGGCGGATGGCCGGAGGCCGCCGAAGCCTACAAAGCCTGGGCCTTAAAACAATTTTGGCCCGAGCCGGCGCCGGGCCGGCCGCCGGCCGCCTCCAATCAAAAAGAGAAATTCAATGGCTTGTGGCTGCTTGCCCGCGGCGCCGGCAATCAGGTCGCCCCGGCCGCACTCATCCTGCAGCGACAGGCGAATGCCTCCATTCGCCTGCTTTGGCAGTGGTGGCACGGCTGTCCCGCCCGCTCGCACTATCCCGATTATTTTCCACCCCGAGACGGCGAAGCCGCCTTCTCCGCCGCGCTTGCCTCTCTAAAAGGCGCAGGCATTCAAGCCTGGGCCGGCGTAGATGCCGTCTCGGTCAGCACGCGCTCGGTAAATTGGGAAAGCTCCCAGCTCAAGGAACAGGCCGCCCTGAACGAAGCGGGCGGCCTGCTGGAGGTAAAGGATAATCCCTTTGCCGACGACCTATCCGTGATTATGTGTCCCTCTACCGGCGTCTGGCCCACGCTCTTGGGAAACATCGGCCGCCGCGTGCAGCAACTGGGCGCCGCGGGACTGTGGTTGGAGCGGATGTCCCCGGGCGGGGATAATGTGCGCTGCTTTGCCTCCGCGCATCCCCATCCCCAGGGCGCCGGCGATTATTATGCTAACTGCTTTGCCGCGCTCCCCGGCCCGTCAATCGGCGCCGACCCGCCGGAACTGTATCTGCCGTTTCTGGAAGCCGCGGTCATGTCCGGTCCGTCCTGGGAACGCGAAGGCCGGCCCAAGGGCCTGCGCACTGACGCCTGGGAGCCCATTCCTTTATTGGAGACGGTCTATCAAGAGAAGCTGCTTTTCGTGGGGCTGATCGGGCCGCTAAACAACATATTTCCGCAGGATCCGCTCTGGCCCTCGCTGCCGGCGCGCTTGCGGGGAAGCGAAGAATCCCTCCTGCGCGGCGATTATTCCACCCAGTTTAATTTGGAGGCTTCCCGCGTCCTGCTTTGGGGCCATCAGCTCGGCCTCATGGATTTTGCGCCGAACTCGCAGCGAGACAACGATGCTCTGGCTAAACTCGCGCTGGTGCGCGCCCTGCTGCAGTTGAATGCCACCGAACCCGCCCTGGCCCGGGGCCAGCTCCTGGGGCCGGTCGCCACCCGCGGCGAAGAGATAGAAGTGGACTTCCTCGTCAACTCGGTCTATTCCCAACCCGGAAAAAGAAGAGTCTTCTCCCGCAAAATGCCCGCGGTATTAGCCACCGCCTGGAGGGGATCGCAGGGAAGAACGCTGCTCATCATCACCAATCTGCTGGACAAACAAACCGAATTTTCCTGCGAACTGCCGCTCGCCCGCCTGGGCATCGTCGCCCCCGGCAAAGTCGTCGGCCTGACCTTCTCTCCCGAACTCGGCGGTCACCCCGCCCAGCTCAACCTCCAAAGCCATACCATCTCCGGCCGCCTGCCAGCCCGCTCAGCCAGCATTATTTGGCTGTAGGAACAGATGCGATTCGGAGAGCAGCTTAGGGTTGTTCAAGGTAGTTTAGAAAGGCCACAAGTCTGTCTACTGAAGTATAAGGATTGGGGTATTCTCCTGGATTAACGCTCTCATGATGGATTCTTAAGCGTTCTGCGTTGCGGATGGCATTTTGCTGAAGCTCAATCAGCAGATCATAGACCTGCATGGAAACTTCATACCCCGGTATATGACTATTTCGCAATTGCCTGTCCACTTCATCCCTTTCGATATGCGCAGACGAGTAATTGATGAAGTGAAGTAGAAACCAAAGTTCAAAACAAGGATTTGAAAAAGCAATCTCTATCCCATGCGCTTTCGCTCTGTCAAAGGCCTCGTGAATTTTAGAATGTTCATCTCGATCAAAGACGCACCACACCTGATTATATGGAATTCCCTTTCTTTCCTGACGCCTCTTTTCCTTGACAGCGAAATCAACCACATCTCTTGGATGTGATCCGCATTCCTCCCCAATAACTTTTACTTCCGTGGTCTTCAGCTTTTTGTCCTCTCGAAGTGCTTTGAAGTAATTTGGCTCGGTCTTCTCTCCTTCACAAACAATCAAGACGTAAGCCCGCGGTTCCCGACTCGGTGCGCCTCGTCGAAGAGAAGCATTACTCCGATATTGAAATGGAGGCTTATCCCTTTTTGGCAAAATCCAAGTCTCCTATAAAGGGGATAGCTCCATACTTGCCCTTCAGATAGCCTATCCGATAGTTTCCGTCCTTTCGTACGCCGGGGATTTTATAATCCCATAGAGAATAAAGATCTGTTGCATTCTCTTTATTCTTCTCTGTAAACCAAACCTGATCTCTACGGAATAAGCCGGAATCTAGCAAACTGCAATCATGTGTGGTGAAGATCAACTGCGGATGCTGTTGCCCCGCCTCATTAATAAGTCTTACCAACATTTGTGTCATCAAGGGGTGCATATGTGAATCGAGTTCATCAACTAGAAGCACGCAGCCACTTTTGGCCGCGTAAATCCACGGACCTAAAAGTGCAATATATCGATTTGTTCCGGCTGATTCCTCCTGAAATTCGAATTCTGCTTCATAACCGTCTTTGGCCTTATGCCGTGATTTGGCCTCAACAAGCCGCACTTCGCTACCTTCCGGGAGCGAAGACAGAATATCTGTCAGAATGGCTTTAGTATTTCTATCTGATGCGCTTTCCATTTTCTTTTGGAGATCCGCTTTTGATAAGGGCACATTCTTAATTTTTACCTTTTCAAACCCAAGATCAGCGACCTTGATATATCTGTTGAAAAATTCCTCTGAAATTTTCTCCTTTTCAAGGAGTTCAATTGTAAATCTCATTTCCGACTGTATCTCGGGCGAATCTGAGATAGCCTTAATCCTGGTCTTGAACCAATCCAATATGCCTTCTGCTATTTTATTTTTTTGACGGGCCGCCAAAGATAGCACAAGCATTTTGTTATGCATCAGTAAGGAGAGTCTCTTCCTATCTCCTCTCCAGGAGCGACCAAATTCCACCTCATCACCAATTCTATGAAATAGCTCTCTTGATTCTACCTCTAACCTCTCCTCTTGAATTTTTCCTTCATCCACAGAGAATCCATAGATATGACGCTGACCATCAAGCATGAAAATAATTTCAAATCTGCTAGGTTGCTTTGTGCTTGCCAGATCAAGCTTGAAAGGCACTACCGGAATATGCTCCTCTTCCTGCTTTTCACTCGCGGAATTAATGACAAAGCTCTTCATAAAGGATAGTGCCTTGATTAGGTTGGACTTTCCTGAAGCGTTTGCCCCGTAGATGATTACACTCCGAAGCAAGGACATGTCGGAAGGAAGACCTTCAACCTTAAAGGTGTTATTTGAAAGTGACTTATCCCGCGTGGCAGCTACAAGGCTCAGTGTGACGCGATTCTTGAAGGAAAGGTAGTTCTCAACACTAAATTCAACTAACATTTTCTTCTCTTTCGTTGCTCATTTCAATCAAATAACGCGATATACTATGCACTATTTACCTCATTTATGCATAAATATCACAAAAAGTCAATAAATAATGCATTTTATTTGCAACATTTTGGCAAATTATTTGATTTTGCCCCAATTCGGCAGGCTACGTCCAAGTTACCCGCGTTTCCCAACTATATTATTTGGGATTTTAGGTAACGTCATTTGCACTGGGAAGCTTCTAACGTAGGCAAGCTGCGTTCATCAGCCATTACGGAAGCCGCGCTGCTTCCACCAGCTTCTCAAACAGCCTGCTCTGTATAGGGTGGGAATCCAGGATTCTTTCCGGATGCCATTGCACCCCCAGGATAAAATCGGCGGCCGGCAGTTCTACGGCTTCGATAACGCCGTCATCTGAATATGCGCTGGACACCAGCCCGCCGCGCAGGTCTTTGGCGGCCTGGTGATGGGTGGAGTTCACGGTCAAAGAAGCTTCGCCAAGGATTTCCATCAGTTTGCTGCCGGATTGCAGCCGCACCTCATGCAAGGCCTGGCCCTCGGGGGTCGGCGCTTCATGGGCAAGATGGTGCGGGATGGCGTTTGGGAGGTGCTGATGCAGCGAGCCGCCCGCGGCCACCACCAATACCTGCAGGCCCCGGCAGACGCCGAGCAGGGGAATATTGCGATTGAGCGCTTCCCAGCAAAGGTCAAGCTCGAACTCATCCCGGCACAAGCAGAGGCCTCGCGGAGGCAGCTCCTCGGGGGCCTTAAAAAACATTGGGTGGATATCGCCGCCGCCGCCCAGGACGATCCCCTGTAGGTCCTGCTTGAGGAGCTTGTAGGGCTGGCTGGCAACAAGGGGCAGCGGCGCACCGCCGGCCCCGCTCACGGCCTCCGCAAACTGCCGCCAGGAGGGATGCTCCTCGCTGCTGATAGTGATACCGATGACGGGTTTACTTGCCGGCATATTGGAAAAGCCAAAAAAAAGAGTCTAGAGTCCAATGTCCAGCGTCCAAAGTCAAAAAGCTTGGGTTCAATAAAATGCTCCACGACTCTGGACTATAGACGATGGACGACAGACGATAGACTATAGACGCTTTTTCTTTTTACTTATTTTGTGGCCGCGTTGAGTTGGCGGGCAAGCCGCGACTTCTTGCGCGCCGCGGCGGAGCGATGCACAACACCCTTGGTTACGGCCTTATCCAGCGCGCGGGAGGCGGCTTTGACTGCGGCCGCAGCCTCGCTCTGTTTTGAAGCGATGGCGGCGCGCGCTTTAGTTACCTCGGTCCTGACCGCGGAAGTTACCGACATATTGCGAACACGTCGCTTTTCCGATTGACGCAGGTGCTTCGCCTGCAAGGAAATCTTCTTCTTAGGCAATGGTATGCTCCTTAGTATCTTCCAACTGAAATTTTATACAAATTGCGTTCAATTTTCGATGCGCTTTCCTGAATTTCAGTTGGAGGGTGCTCGACTGGCCCCTGCCAGTTTCTCGAATTTCAGAAAAGCTGGATTGATTTTAAAGATATTTTGGTTCCGGCCCTGCCAGCTTAAGAAAACCAGGCCGGATTATAGCACAGCCGGCAAGGCAGAGCAAGGGTGTAAGACAGTTCAGAATTAAAAGTTGAGGGTTGAGAGTTCAAAGTTCCCGGATTTTAGGAAATTGAATCATATCTAAAGCGTCGATAAATTGGCATGGCTAAGGCCGCAATATGCGCCGAATCTCAAACAGGGCATAAAAACCCATAAGGCAGAAGATAATGGCAGTTAGCATGGCGACAATTACCAGCGCAAAAATTATCCTGTTTAGCCATAGATGGAATTTAGAATCCTTTTCTCGTTTCTCCTCTTGTTCAAAAATTTGGTCAAGAACTATGCCCACGCTCGGCCAGATTCCCGCCGCGTAGAACACCCAGAAGAAAGCTAGAATGATTGCAATGGGCTGTTCAATGTCCTTAACGAATAATGAGAGCAGGGGCAGTCCAAGATAAAAAAGCAGCAAAATACATTTCTTTTTAAATTTATACCTTCCAATGGAAAGCAGCCACGGCATTCCTAAGCCAAGAAAGCCGAGCGCAGCGGCGGGATTTATTAAGTGCGACGAGATCTGATAGAGCACAAGCGCCGTCGCTTGAAGCAGCATTGAAAGCGTCATGGAAATGATGGACTTACCGCGCAAAAGAAGCATGAAGGCCATCGCCATCCCTGGCAGCCAGGCGAATACCCAAAAGATTCGGTAAACAATGCGCGCGGTAGCATCATTGAACCAGATGCCACACGCATGGAGCAACGTAGCGGTCAATGCCCCTATTCCGATTATTAGCAGAACAATAACGAAGATAATCTCATTGCGTGATGTCCGGTTGCTGTTTTCAACCATTATGCTCCCTCCCCGGTTTTAGGCGCTCTCCGCGATGACCACCATGCAAATCC
>Ga0315288_10000090_pt1 | contig 94057 bp, 82 predicted proteins | sample YL17G11_20_MG_FD_203454 | JGI IMG/M metagenome (GOLD analysis project Ga0315288, IMG submission 203454) | Sediment microbial communities from Yellowstone Lake, YNP, Wyoming, USA - YL17G11_20 | ecosystem: Environmental > Aquatic > Freshwater > Lake > Sediment | place: USA: Wyoming | collected... | reverse complement strand
CATCGGCCGTCATGCCATCCCTGGCGATTACGGTGACGCTGGCCGCGCCTTCCACGGGCATTCCGGTCCGCGGGTCGATAATGTGCGAATATCTGTGGCCGTCTATCACAACGAACCGTTCGTAATCGCCGGAGGTGGATACGGCCATGTTTTCCACCTCTATCTGCTCAACATGGCCGCTCTTGCGGAAGAAGTTCTTGACCCCGATAATCCATTTCTTCCCCTCGGCGTTTTTACCGATAACGGTCATGTTCCCGCCGGCCTCAACTATCGCGTTGTTCACGCCCTCCGCTCGCAGAACCTCAATTGCCTTGTCAACGGCGTAGCCTTTGGCTATTCCGCCCAGGTCGATACTCATTCCCTTTACAGTGAACCGTACCGTTTTTTTCTCTTCGTCCAATTTGATTTTGGTTGCGGCGCCAACTTTTGTCAGGGCGTCGGCTATCTGTTCCTGCGACGGGAGTTTGCCGGCCTCGCCCGCTTCCGCCCATAATCTGACCAACGGCCCCACAGTGATGTCAAACGCGCCGTCGGTGTCCCTGGCGAACTGTACAGCCGCTTTGATGACTTCAAAGGTTTCCGCGCTGACTTCAACGGGATGGTCAAACGCTTCACGGTTGACCAGCGCAACCTCGGTGTCCTCACGGTGAAAACTCATGAGGTCTTCTATCTGACGCAGGCGGGCGAAGGCCTTATTGACGGCGGCTTGCGCCGCGGGGAGTTCCGCTTTGTCGGCGACTGCCGTGATGGTCGCAAAAGTTCCCATTAACTCCTGCGTTTCCTTATACAGGTTGTCGGACTCGGCATTACTGGCCGATTTGCCGCCACAGCCCGCAAAAACGGCCAGGATGAGAAATAAAAGCGCAAACCGTTTCATCGCGTGATCTCCGTAAATAGCGATTTGAGCCGCATGATAAGGCGCGAAGCCGCCCGTGTCAAGGACGGCGCGGACCTTTGAGCCACGTCGATTTGAAAAAGGTTGACTGCCGACGGCCTCATGCTAGAATAGCCGCGACCCAGGGGGAAGTTGATGCGCGATACCATCGAAATAAGACCGAAAGATGCCCTGGACGCCGTGGTGGCCCTCCCCGGCTCAAAGAGCATCACACACCGCGCGCTGTTTTGCGCCGCTCTCGCAGAGGGGGTCTCCACTATCAGCAACGCCCTCTTCTGCTCGGACACGGAAATCAGCGCGGAATGCCTGACCGCGTTGAGCGCGGAAATCGAGGCGGATGAACAGGACTCGCGCTTCCGCGTTACCGGCGCCAACGGCCTGCTCAAAAGAGGCAACATCCGGCTGAATGCCGGAGAATGCGGGACGGCGTTGAGGTTCCTGACCGCTCTGCTGACCCTGGGCCAGGGCGAATACGCGCTGGAGGGCGGCAAAGTTCCGCGCCCCGTCGGCGATCTGGTGGATGCGCTCAACAGAGCGGGCTGCAACATCAAATACGAAAAGGCCGTCGGCTATCCCCCTCTCAGGATCACGGCCTCCGGCTTTCCGGGCGGCAAAATCCGCGTAAGCAGCGAGGTCAGCAGCCAATTTGTCTCCGCCCTTTTGCTCGCCGCGCCATACGCGCAACAGGACACGGAGATTGAAATAACCGGCAAGACCGCCGGCGCGCCATACATCGACATCACGATTGACGTGATGCGCGAGTTTGCAATCAACGCGGCCAAAGCCGGGAACACATATTACATACCGGCTGGATTCGGTTACGAGAAAACGGATTTCCACGTGGAAGGCGACGCGAGCGCGGCGACGTACTTTCTGGCCGCGGCGGCTGTGTGCGGCGGCCGGGTGCGCGTCAAGGGAATCGGCAGGCAGTCGCGGCAGGCGGACGCGCGCTTCGCCGCATTGCTCGAAGAGATGGGAGCCAAAATAAGGTATGACAAAGAGCATATCGAGGCCGAAGGGCCGATATTAAAAGGCATTCATGCGGACATGCGCGACATGCCTGACGCGGTGCCGACCCTCGCGGCTGTGGCGTGTTTCGCGGAAAGCAAGACGCTCATCACCGGCGTGAAAAACCTGCGCGTCAAGGAATCGGACAGGATCGCCGCCGTCGCCGAGATGCTCCGGACGCTCGGCGCAAGAGTTGAGGCCGCGGAGGACTCCATGGAGATTTACCCGTCGCGGATGCACGGCGGCAAGGTGGACCCCCGCAACGATCACAGGATCGCCATGTCCGCCGCGATCACAGGGCTGAAGACGCCCGGAGTCGTGATAAAAAATCCGGGCTGCGTGTCAAAAAGTTTTCCAAAATTCTTTACGGAAATCGAAAACCTTTCCGAGAGGAGCAAGAGTTAATGGCCGAAGACCCGATGACCAAAATCGTCAGCCTGTGCAAAAGGCGCGGATTCATCTTCCAAAGCAGCGAAGTCTATGGCGGACTGCAGTCCTGCTGGGACTACGGGCCGCTGGGCGTGGAACTGAAGAACAACGTCAAGCGCCTGTGGTGGAATGCCGTGGTCAAGGAACGCGACGACGTGGCCGGCATGGACACCAGCATCATCATGCACCCCAAAATCTGGGAGGCGTCGGGCCACGTCCAGAATTTCAACGACCCAATGGTCGATTGCAAAAAGTGCAAGCGGCGCTTCCGCGCGGACAGCGTCGAGGGCGCCAGGTGCCCGGAATGCGGGGGCGAACTGACCGACGCGCGGCAGTTCAACCTGATGTTCAAGACCTTCATGGGGCCGGTTGAGGACGCAAACGCGATCGTTTACCTCAGGCCGGAAACGTGCCAGTCGATATTCGTCAACTTCCAGAACATCGTAACCGCCACGCGCCTGAGGATACCGTTCGGCATCGCGCAGATAGGCAAAAGTTTCCGCAACGAAATCACCCCGCGAAACTTCACCTTCCGCTCGCGGGAATTCGAACAGATGGAACTGGAATATTTCGTGCGCGAGGAGGAATCGCCCAAATGGTTTGAATACTGGGTCGAGGAACGGCGGAAATGGTACATCGACATGGGCATCAGAAACGAAAATCTGCGCCTGCGCGAACACGGCAAGGCCGAACTTGCGTTCTACGCCAAGAGGTGCATCGATATTGAATTCAGGTTCCCGTTCCTCGAAGGCGAATACGGCGAACTGGAAGGAATCGCGGACCGCGGCACATACGACCTGTCTCAGCAGATGAAGTTCAGCGGCGCGGACCTCCAGTACCTTGACAAGGAGAAGAACGAGCGTTTCACCCCCGCCGTTGTTGAGTCTTCGGGCGGCATTGACCGCACGATCCTCGCGCTGATATGCGACGCCTATCACGAGGAAGAGGTCGTCGGCGAGACACGCGTGGTTCTGCGGCTCAAGCCCGAAGTCGCGCCCATCAAGATCGCGGTGCTCCCGCTCAGCAAGAAACCGGAACTCTGCGAACCCGCGCGCGCAATCGAGCGGATGCTTCGCCCGCATTACGAAACCTTCTATGACGAGACGCAAAGCATCGGCAAGCGCTACCGCAGGATGGACGAGGTCGGCACGCCGTACGCCGTGACGTTCGATTTCGATTCCGTACAGGACAAACAGGCAACCGTGCGCGAACGCGACTCGCTCAAGCAGGTGCGCCTGCCCATTGACAATCTCTTGAAATTCTTCGAGGACCTTTTCAAACGAGGTTCGTGGGAGTAGAACAGTGTTATGTATTCCGATTGTGGCAACGGACAACAAGTCGGCCCTGCAGGACATCGCACAGGCCAACGAACTGGCGGACGCGATTGAACTGCGCCTTGACTACATCACCGAGCCGGACATCGCCGCTCTCATACAGGCGTGCGGGAAGCCCGTCATAGCCACCTGCCGCCACATCCTTGCGGGAGGCCGGTTTCGGGGCAGCGAGGAGCAGCGCCTCAAAATCCTGAACCGCGCGATTGACTCCGGCGCGCACTACGTTGACATCGAAATGGAATTCGCCGGCGGCATCAAGGACCGAAAGCACGCCCTGTTAATCGTATCTTACCACAATCCCGAACAGACGCCGGCGGACCTCGACCTCATCTACTCGCGCATGCTCCAGGCGCGGCCGGACATCGTAAAAATAATAACCTACACCCGGAACATCGCCGACAACATCAGAATCTTCGACCTGCTCAAAAAGGCAACGCAGCCGACCGTGGCGTTTTGCTCCGGCACGGCAGGCGTCATCAGCCGGGTGCTTGCGATCAAGTTCGGCAGCGAAATGACCTTCGCCGCGCTTTCGCCGGAGAAACGCTCCGCCGAGAGCCAACTCACGGCGTGGGAGATGCGCGAGATTTATGACTGCACGTCGCTCACTCCCGACACGGAGGTGTACGGCGTTCTCGGCGACGACGTGGATCGCAGTCTCAGCCCCGTGTACCACAACACCGCTTTCCGCGAGATGGAAAGGAGCGCCGTCTATCTGCCCTTCTCCGTTACGGACCTCGCGGCATTCTGGGAAACCTTCAAGCCGATGCTCTCCGGCCTGAGCGTAACACTGCCCCACAAGGAAACCATAATCCCCTTCCTTGACGGCCTTGATCCCAGCGCCAAAGCCATCGGCGCGGTCAATACCGTCAAGAGAGAAAACGGGCGATTCATAGGCTACAACGTTGACTACGTCGGCGGCCTCCGCGCCCTCGAACGGCATGAAGACGCCCAGGGCAAGCGCGTGGTGATCCTCGGCGCCGGCGGACTGGCGCGCGCGCTCAGTTTTGCCCTGAGGCAAAACAACAATCAGGTTACCATCGTCAACAGGACCCTTTCGCGCGCTGAAAAACTCGCAAAGGCCGTCGGCGGCGCAACGAAAAATTATGATTTCCTGGCAAGCGCTGATTACGATATCCTGATTAACGCCACGCCGGTCGGCCGCGACGACCCTGATGAGACGCTTGTGCCGCAAAAATACCTGCGCCCCGGCCTCATCGTTTTCGAAACGGTCTATCAGCAGGAAACCCGCCTCCAGCGCGAGGCGTGCGAGGCCGGCTGCAAGGTCGTCAGCGGAATGGACATGTTCAAGGAACAGGCGCACGAGCAGTGCCACATCTGGTGGCCGAACATGCGCGTTGACAAATTCCGCGACAGGGTTGAAGAACTTTTCGCGGAGCGCTCGCGGAAATATCTGGAACTTCATAAGGCAAAATGAAACTCGCGTTAATCGGTTATCGCTGCAGCGGGAAGACCGTCGTGGGCCGCGAACTGGCGGCAAAACTCGGCTGGCGATTCGCGGACACTGATAAAGCAGTGGAAGAGCGCGCGGGAAAGGGCATCGCCGCGATATTCACCGAGGACGGCGAGAAGGCTTTCCGCGCTCTTGAGCGCAAGGCGTTTGCGGAACTGGCCGGCGCGGATGAATGCGTAATCGCGGCGGGCGGGGGCGCTCTGCAAAACCGCGCCAACGTCGCCGCGCTGAAGCGAGGCGCGAAGGTCGTCTGGCTTGAGACCTCCGCGGAGGAACTCGCACGGCGGGCGCTGGCGGAGGACGCGCACAACGTAAAGAGACCGCCGCTCACGGACCTTCCGCTTGAAGAAGAAATCCGCACAGTCCTCGCGCAGCGCGCTCCGCTTTACAAGGCCGCCGCGGACTGCATCGTCTCCACCGACGGATACGCCACCGGGGAAATCGTCGAAAGAATACTGGGCTATCTCGAACTGACCGGCGCCATCAAACCGCGAAAGGGAGAAACGCATGGGAGCGGAGCCTAGCCATATATTCGCGGATACTTACCGGCAGATGCGAAAAGAACCGGCCGCGCCGCAGTCCTCCGTGAGCGAGCAGGGACTGCGCAAGCCGACGCCGCAGCGCATCCGCGAGCACCTTGTCCGATGCATCTGGTACGAGCAGCACATCAACGGCGAATCCCTTGCGCTCGATGACGGCAGGAGCGTCAAGGTCCAGTCCCAGGGCTGGTGGAACATCGGCGCAGGGCCGGATTTCACCAGGGCTGAAATCGCCATAGACAACGCCGTTCAGCGCGGCGACATCGAGGTGCACACATATTCTTCCGACTGGTACAAGCACAATCACAATCAAGACCCGTCCTATAACGACACTGTTCTGCACGTGGTGATGTGGAACGACCGCGACGCAAAGTCGGTCAAGCGGTACGACAGCAGCGACCTTCCACAGTTGACGCTTTCGCGGCATCTGACGAAACCTCTGGCGCGAATCGAGGAACTGATTGACCTGACCGAGTATCCATTCGAAAGCCGGGCAAACGCCGGGATATGCAGGCAAAAACTTGGCGACGCACGGAAGAACGATAACTGGGTCGCTACGTTCCTGGACCTTGCCGGCGATTGGCGAATGCTCACAAAGGCACAGCGGTTCGGCGTGCTGCTCAAGGTTGATGAGCCGGAACAGGCGCTGTATCGCGGCTTGATGGAGGCAATGGGCTATCCGGCCAACAAGGCGGCTTTCAGGCGGCTGGCGGAACTCGCGGCGCACAGGGATTTGCGGGCGTGCTTCGTCGCCGGAGACGCGTCGCGGAGTTTCCTGAACGCGCAGGCGCTGCTCTTCACGCGCGGCGGCCTTGCGCCGACCGCGGAAGAAACGCGCGACGAGGAAACGAGAGAATACGCGAAGGCCCTTACCGCAAACGCGGCAACGCCGAGAGAACCGCCGGCGCGGCATGAATGGCAGTTCAAGGGCATGCGGCCGCAGAACTACCCTTTCCGGCGGGCGGCGGCAATCGCCCTGCTCTATGCGGCGACCGCGCCGCGAAATCTTTTTGAAGAAATACTCAGAATCATCTCGCTTTCTCCTTCGGCGGAGATCGCCGCGAAAGGGCTCGAGGAAATTTTCCTGCGCGCAAACGAGACGAAAATAAGCAGCCCGGCGGACTACTGGCTCCGCCGCAACACGTACACGGGCAAGCGTTCGAAAGCGCCCCGGCGGCTCATCTCGGACGGTCTTGCGCGAAACGTCATCGTCAACATCGTCATCCCGGTTTACCTCTCGTTCGCGCGGAAAACGAACGACCGCGCGCTGGAATCCAACATCCACCGGCTGTACGAAGTCGTCCCGAAACTCCCGCCGACGAGCGTCACGCGATTCATGCGCTGCCGCATTTTCGGCGAAGAGAGCCGCGCGAAACTCATCGGCAACGCCCGCCGCCAGCAGGCGCTCTACCAGATTTTCCGCGATTACTGCGACAACGACAACGCCGGCTGCGCCAACTGCGTCTTCCTCAAGGCAATTGAGCAGGAGGTTGCAGGACGGTAAGGCCCCCCGAATTATCGCACAAAAAAACGGCCCCGTGATTTACACGGGGCCGTATTTGCTTCAACTTCTTTGATGCGTCCGGCCAGTGCTACTTTGTCAACTTCGTCAAAGCGCATGACGAACCGGTCGGGTTTTCGCCAGGGCCGGTACGCACGCTGGTCGATGCATCGGATCGTACCGGAGTTGACAAAGCAGCACTAGGGGTTCTTCTTCGCCCAGGCCGTCCACTGTTCAATGGCCTTGGCGCGGGCGGCGGCGGCGGCCTCGTCGTCTCCCAGGTAATCGTAGCCGAAGGTCTCCGTAGTGCCGCCAAGAGTCTGAACCCCTTTGAATGCGGCGTATCGCACGACGAAAGACGGGTCGTTCAGGACCTTAATGAGATCGCCGATGTACTTTTTCTCACCTGTATTCGCCAGGCACAAAGCAGCCTGCCTTCGGAGGTAAACGTTCCCCTTCGGGTCAAGAAGCATGGAGACGGTCTTTGCGCGCGCGGCTTCGTTGTTGATGCCGATTATCCCCGCGCCTGCAAGGAGGCGGACATGGACATCGTCGTCTTCCAGCCGCTTCGCAAGCGCGTCCAAAGACGAAGGGTCGGCAAAGGCCGCAAGCGCTTCAACTGCGGCGATGCGGATGTCCCGCTCAGTGTCCTGGCTGCATTTTTCGAGGGCTTTCAGCGACGACGGATCGTGGAGGACCTTGACGACGGCAATAAGCGCCGTGAACTGCCGCGTGCGCATTGCGACCGCCTGCACCGCCGTTGCTTCAATGGCCCTCTTGATGTTGATGCAGCGGTACGCGATTTCGCCGTCAGGGTTCTTTGTGGCGGCGGCAACCTGCGGCAGGGCCTTTAGCCCTATCCCAATGAGGCCCTGCTGGGCTTCACCGCGCTTCCTCGGATCATTGTCGCCCAACTGCTTGATGAGCGCGTCCACCTGGCCTGCCAGTTGCGGATTGTCCTCAAGGAGCATCGCATTGACAATCGGCAGGCACACTTTGCCGACTCGAACCATGTCTTCGATGGACTTCTGCCTCTCGGTGCCGGCAGCCACCTGAAGTTTGTCGGCGACATACTCTATCTTCGCGCGGTTAAACTCCTCTTCAGCGCGCGCAACGCCAATGCAAAGCGTCACGGCAAGAAGTGTCAGGGCTATCGCTACCCTTTTCATCATCGACTCTCCGTTATGACTTTTGTCCTGGAACAACTTCAGCAACGATTATACATCCCGCGCTATGGATTCCAAAGTCTTTTTACCGCCGTCTCCCCATATTGCTCAATTACAAATATTGTTCCGCTAATCGCGAAACAGACCGAATCATCACTACGGCCCCGGCGCGGGTGCAGGCGCGGGTTCCGGATTCGGTTTTGGCTCCGGCGCTGGTTCGGGGGCCGGCTTAGGCTCCGTTGGGCCGGGTCCTGCAGCCGGTTCCGTCGCCTGTTTGGTTGCCGGTTTTGTCGGCGCCTGAGGCCCGGCTTCCGGCGCGCTCGGCGGCTTCGGCTCCGGCGCGGCCTCCGTCGCGGTCGGCGACTTCGGCTCCGGCGCGGGCGGCGCGGGAATCTCAAACGCCCCGACCTTTTCCTCTATCTTCTTCTTCAGATCAAGTGCGGCCTGGTAACTTCCGTTGGCCTGAAGCGCTTTGATGATAAGGTCTTTCGCCCTGTCAATCCAGCCGGCCTCAAAGAAGTTCTTTGCCGCCTCGGTGAGGTACACGTCCGGCTGGGATTTCACGGCGAGAACGTTCATCACCTCATACTCCGTGCCCACCTTGTCCAGCCAGCCCAGCCTCTTGAATATCTCGGAGGCCTCAAGATGATCCACTTCGTATTTCGGGTCCACATAAATCATCTCAAGGATCATCTCGGCGGCCTTCGCGTCGTCGCCGACATCAAGGTAGTGCTTGAGCAAATCCGCGCGCGTGCCGAAATCGATGTCGGCGTAACTGACCATCTCTTCCTTCAATTTGACGACTTCGTCTTTCTTCTTCTGCCTGTCATAGAAGGCCATCAGCGATATTACAGCCGAGCCCGGCCCGACGAATGTAGGACACGCCTTCTTGGCCAAGAGATAGTACTTCTCCGCGTTCACCATATCATTCATGCCCTCGTAGCAGCGCGCAAGTCCCATGGAAAGCGTGAAGGTGTCTCTGGGCTTGGAGTTCATCGCCTTCAGAAAGAGCGGCAACGCTTCGTTGAGCCCCGGCGACATCGGGGTGCCAATCTTGACGATCCCCCTGAGCGTGTAGATATCGCCGCAGGCGGGGTCGTCGGGATTGTCGAGTTGGAGGGCCTTGTCGGCGTATTCTTCGAACTCGGCCTTCTTGCCGAGTTGGAAGTAGGCCCTGGCGATTTCCATGTGCAGCGCGGCATTGCGCCAGTTTTTGCGCTTGTCCAACTGCTTCAACATGTTGTCAAGGTCGGCCTGCGTATATTGCGGGGGAAGGCCGTAATCTTTGTACTGTTCAGCGCACCAGGCCGCAAACTGCTTGTCGAATTCCTTCGCGCTCATGCCGAAACAGGTCTGTATGACGCTCTCCGTCGTCTGGCGCCGCTTGGCGTACTCATCCATCATCGCGCCTAACTTCTCATAGCCGTATTTCTGCCTGATATACTGGCACACAAGATACGCCTGATAATATGCCGGCTGCATCGTGCGCAGGTCAAGGAACGCGGTGTCCAGTTGCTCTATCGGGATGATGCCTTCAGCCCTCAGGCGCTGGGCGAACATGGGATCCATCACCTCCTCGCGGCCCCACGCCGGGACTTTGAGTTTCTGCTCCATTTCGCTCATGCCCTCCGTCAACCAGCGGGCGATCCTGCTGTTCGTGCGCTGGATGGAAATGATGTGCATGAACTCGTGATACACCACCTGCCCCCACGCGCTGAGATACGTATCCACCCTGTCGGTCTTTATGTGCATGGCATCAGGCGTAAGCGCGGTGATGAACGTGCCGAAACTTGCGCCCGTCGCGTAGCCAAGCCCCGGAACAGCCGTCGTGCGCGCCGAGAAGTATTCCGGGTCCCTGAAGCACTCAATGAGAATCGGCCACTCCTTCGGCTCATAATGGTACTTCGCGCCCAGGTCGGCCCACTCGGTCTCAAGGAGGTCCTCCATGTACGGCCCCAGCAGCGGCTCTTCTTCCCTGGGGATTCGGATGATGAAGTGCTTGGTCCTGCGCTCGGTCATGATCCTTTCTTCCACGTTCAGCACGTGGTCCATCACCATCCTCAGGTTCTTGATGCGCGGGTCGTAGGAACCGGCGCCTTCCCAGCATTTCTCAAGAACCTTCATCCCCTCGTCTTCCCTGCCGATGAAGAGCAGGTTCCGGGCTAGAACCGGGTACGCCAGGTCGAAATCGGGGTCCAGTTCCACCGCCTTCCGGCAGAATTCCACGGAGTACTTGAACCCGTATTTCTTGTCCATCGTGTTGCCGATGACGAAATAAAACTCGGCGCACTTCGGATCGAGCGCAAGGACCTTCTTTTCCACCTCAGAATATTTCTCATCCTGCCCGGTGATGTAGCAGAGGAAGCCCTGCTGCGCGAGCGTGGAGAGCGAGTTCGGGTTAACCTTCAGCGCCCTGTCAATGTACTCCTGCGCCCTGTCGTACTGCTCGGTGAAGGAGAAGATATACGCCGCCAGATCAAGCGCCTCGATAAGATTGGGGTTGTATTTCAGCGCAAAGTTCACCTCGCCCATCGCCAGTTCGAAATGCCTCGGCGTATCGAAATCGTAGAAGAGGCACCAGCCCTTGAGCACGTGTCCCATGGGGCTGCGGCGGTTGGCGAGGAAAAGTTTTTCCAGTATCGTCGTGTAGGGATAGTTGATGTCAAACAGGTCAACGAACAGCCGCGAACGCGCAACGTACGGCTCCTCGTAGCCCGGATCAGCGGTGTATGCCGTCAAAAGGACATCGTTGGCCATGCCGTAATTGTTGGACATGCGCGCCGCTTCGCCGATAACGTACAGGGTCTCCGGATTGTTCGGATAGGCTGCGGGATCAAGGTCCGTCAGTTTACCCAGGATTGCCTTCGCCTCCTCGAGTTTTCCCGACTCGTGGTAAAACTTCGCAAGGTCAAGTTGCGCCTTGTGCAGTTCGGGGTTCTGCTTCGCCACGTTCTCAAACAGCGCCCCGGCTTCCTGGTTCTTGCCCATCCGGTAAAGCGCCTCCGCCTTCATGAGGTCTATCCTGCCGGACTTCACCCCGCGCCCGGCCGCGTCATCGACCGTCTTGACGACTTCTTCGTACCTGCCGGTCAGCGAGTAAAGGCGGCAAAGCGTAAGAATTACTTCGGGCTTCTGCGCGTTCTCCTTCTTTTCCAGCAGAGTGTTGAAATACGCCTCCGCCAGTTCATACTCCCCGGCGTCGATGTCCTTCTTCCCCTCGGTGTCATAAGGGTGTTCAATCGCCGGCCCCTGCTCGTCGGCAAAAGCGGGGTGAAACTGCCCGGCAAATACAAAGGCAGCCGCCGCAACCGCGAACAGAAATGCAATTCTCTTTGTCCGAAGCATCATCAACTCTCCCGAAAAATTTTCAGTGCCCCGTTATGTTGTTTTCCGTTCTTTTTCCTGCGCGCCTTCAGGCCTCGCGCCGTTCTTTGGCGCGCCCAAATCCATGTCCAGCAGGTTCTCAAGTTCCGCCTTGACATCCGCCAGTCCGCCCGGCGTAAGATTCGGGTTGCGAATCTTGTATTCCTTCTGCTGCTTCGGCACGCGCACAATCATGTATTCGGCCTCCGCATCGCTCTCGGTGCGGATGTACCTCAACGCGTGCTTCCTCACCAATATCAGCGATAGAAAATACCGAATCTTCAATCTCGTCTCGTCGGAGTCGCCCTCAAGCCTGTCAAAGACTTCCTTCACGAGTTCAAGGTCTATGCCGCGCTTTTTCGGCGTCTCTTCCGCCGCGGTGCGCCAGAACGAAAACGGCCGCTCGCCCGCCGCCTGAGCCGCAACGCCGGCGCTCCGCCGCCAGCACTCCTCGCAGAAATCGCGGCGCGCAAATTCCCGCCCGGTGTCGTAAAGAGCGGAGTAGAAGCCTTCGTTTGCGGCGAACTCCCTGTTGCAATTAAAGCAATGGCCGGAACTTTTGCCTATTTTCCAGTCCACGCCCGTTCTCCATTAAATACGGTTTAGCCATGTTTGTGATTGATTAAATGTTGCGCAATAAACGACTTGCTCGCGCCTTACCGCGCCGTGAAAAACCGGTTGTCGGTCCCGTCCGGGCCTATCGGGACGCGCAGTCTGCGCGAGCATTTGGGGCACCAGCCCACGTACGCGTCGCCCGCCTTGTTGCGGTATATCCGCTGGTAAACCCCGCAGCATTCAAACAGCACGCTGATATATCTCCGCCCCTTCGCCGGCTTGTCTTCAGGCTCGCCCATGGCGCACCTATTACATCCGCCGCCTCAGCGCGGCCTTCGCCGCCTCATAAACATCGCGGAACGCGACGCCCCTGCTCTCCGCCGCGCGGCGGCAATCCTCGTACTCCGGCGACGCCGTAACCGCCTCGCCGCCCTTCATGCCGACCTTCACCTTCACGACCCCATACCTCGTCTTGACGGAGACGATCTTCCTTGCGAGTTTCAGGCGGCTCTCGCTTGCGACGCGCACGCCAAACGTCGTGGTCTCGCGGAAAATGACGTCGGCGATTTTCGCCGCGTCGCTGTTTTCGCAAAGCACGTGCAAGGTCCACGCGGACCGACCCTTCTTCATCGCCGCAGGAGAAAGCCAGGCGTCCAGCGCCCCGGCATCCATCAGCCGCTCGACCGCGCGGGCGCAGGTTTCCGGCGTGGCGTCGTCGATGTTCGCCTCGTAGCGTGTAACGACGTCGCTCTCATAGCCTTCCGCGCCGGCGCCCATAGACGCGCCGAGAAACACGCGCAGAAGGTTCGGCACCCGCTCGCCCTCCGCCGTTCCCGCGCCGCAGCCGACCTTTGCGATGTGCATCGCGGGCATGCCTCCGAATCCGTCGGCAAGCGTGGTCAGTATCGCCGCGCCCGTCGGCGTCGTCAGTTCGCGGACAACGTCCGTGCCCTTCGCCGGAAATCCCTCAAGGAGATACGCCGTTGCGGGGGCGGGCACGGGAAGCCTGCCGTGCGCGCATTCCACGTAGCCGCTCCCGGTCGCAATCGGCGACACGAAAATTTTCGTCACGCCGAGCAGTTCCAGCCCCGCCACAGCGCCGACGATGTCAACGATGGCGTCGACGGCGCCGACTTCGTGAAAATGTATCCGTCCGGGCGCGACGCCGTGCGCGCGCGCTTCCGCGCCGGCCAGCCGCCTGAATATCCGCTCGCTGCACCGCTTCACGTTGTCCGACAGCCTGCTCTTCCTTATGATGCCGAGGATGTCCGCGAGTTTCCGGTGTGAGCGGCCGCCTTCGCGATGAGGGACTTCAACATCGAATTTCGTCGCGCTGAAGCCGCCGCGCGCAACCTTCTTCGCGGAGAGGGAACAGCCGCGAAGCCTGAGTTTCCCGAGTTCGCGCTGGAGGTCCTTCAATTCAAGGCCGGCATCGAGCAGCGCGCCGATTATCATGTCGCCGCTCGCGCCCGAAAAGCAATCGAAGTATGCGATTCTCCCCATCAATGTCCGCCCTCAATTTCAGCAAGTGAAATAAAGGGGTCTGACCCCTTTGTTTCTAATCTCTTGTTTGCCGACTCGCAAAAGGCCGACGGATTATAATTAAAGCGCCGCCGCCGGTCAACAAACCGGCAGCGGCACAAGTGTGCAAACTTTCTCAGTGCGCGGGTTCACCGGCGGTTTCGCCACCGGAGCGCTTGCCCAGTTGCTCGCGTATTTTGGCCTGCGCGTTCTTCACCGCGCCGATGACGGCCAGGCTCGTGATTGTGGAGCCGGACATCACCACTATCCCCTCCTCCTCTTTGGATGCGCGCACCAGTTTGGCCTCGTCTTTTCCCGCGAACTGCCGCATGAAGACGTAATTGTCGAGGGGCTTGCCGCCCTTATCGGCTTCAACCTCCTGGACGCCGAACAGCGCCTGCAGCCAGGTGGCCGCGGGTTTCTTCTGGGTTGCGTTCTGCCCCAGCCCCGGCGTCTCCCTCCCCACGTCCGTCACCGCCGCGCCGATGAGCGCCCTGGTGTCCGGCCTGAAGGCGGCGACCACCTCAACGTTGCCGCCGTAGCCCCTTGGGCTGACGCCGCGGGCGGCGTAGCCGATTACCTTCCCGCCGGACGCAACCTCCCAGCACTCGGGAACCTGCGCGTCTTCGGGCATGGGGGCGAATTTACACTTCGCGAACTCTTCGTCGGTCATGTTGAAGGCAAGCGCCAGCGACTGCGTCACGGTTTGCTGTTTCTTCATCATGACCTGTATTTTGGTGACGCCGTAAACAATCGCAACACCGGCGATCGCAAGACCGGCGGTTACCATAAGGATAAACGCGAATTTAACGATGTTGTTCTTCATGTTCTCTCCGTTGCTTCGTTACGTTTAACGTTGCGCGGCGGCTTCGAGTTTCGTCCCGAAAACTCTCGGGCGCGTAAACCTGTCTATAAGCGGGACAGCGGTGTTCATAAGAAGTATGGAATAGCATACGCCTTCCGGATAGCCGCCGTAGACGCGGATGACCGCCGTCAGCAAGCCGCATCCGATGCCGAATATTATGTTGCCCTTCCTGGTAATTGGGCTTGTTACCATGTCGGTCGCCATAAAGAAGGCGCCCAACAGCAGCCCGCCGGACATGGCGTCGAACAGCGGATCTCCCGCCATCCACACCGGCGGCTTGTCCGGCAAAACCTTCACCGGCAACAGCCATCCCAGAAATACCGCGGTACCGATATAGAAAACCGGAACGCGCCAGTCGATGTATTTCAGCGCGATAAGGATTATGCCGCCGATGATGAGCCACAAACTGCACGTCTCGCCCAGCGAACCGTCGCGGTATCCGATAAGGAACCTGCCGTACCAGAGCAGTTTGTTGTCTTTCGCGGCGGGGGCCTTGTTCTTTATTGTCTCCTCGCGGATTATCTGCATGACGCGCCTGGAATCCGTCTCCCCCTTGGCGGCCTCAAGTTTTCCGTCACGGGCAAGGGCGATGTTTTTCTTCGTCTCCGCACGGGCCGTGGCGCCCGTCGTTGCGGAGGCGGTTTGCTGGTTGGGATACTTTACGTTCTCGATGTTGGTCCAAACGCCCGTGCCCAGCAGCGCATACGCGGCCAGCATGAAGGCGCGCCCCGCAAGAGCCGGGTTCCATATATTGCATCCCAGCCCGCCGAACATCTGCTTGGCGAACGCGATGGCGAAGAACGCGCCGATGAGCGGCACATAGAAGTTCGAAGCGAAGACCACGGCCAGGGTATAGCCGAGGGGGCCCTGGTATTTCGTTACCACCTCCTGGGTGGGCTGAACGATGGCCGGCGATACGCACATTGCAAGCAGCATTCCGGTAAGGAACGCGCTGCCGTCATTCACGGTGATCTTCTTGCCGACGAGTTTCTGTATGAGAGCCTCGGTTCCCACGCTGCCGGCGATGCAGAGCGCCAGCATGAGCGCCGCCGTCCAGCCGAAGAATATGACGGCGACTATCGCCGCGGGGGCGAGAATAAGGTTCACGCGCCACATTATGCGCGGGATGTTCTCCCTGTCTTTTATATGCGGGGACGTGCTTACCGCAAATCTTAGGTCAGACATGCCTTTTTATACTCTCCTCATCTTGTCGTTAATCTCGTATCGCTGTTTCACTCTGTTTTGCGGGAAACGGTCTTGCTACTTTCTCGATTCCGCCGCCTTCTTCTTTGCCTCGGCCTCTTTCTTTATGCGAAGCAGTTCATTCTTTGTCAGTTTCACAAGATGAACTATCGGGCGCTTTGCGGGACAGACGTAAGTGCACACGCCGCATTCAATGCAGTCAAGAACGTTGCTCTCCCTCGCCATTTCCCACTCGCGCGCCTCGGCCATCATGCTCAACTCGCTCGGCACAAGGTAGGACGGGCAGCCCTGCACGCACCTGCCGCAGCGGATGCAGTTCTGGTAATCGCCGCTGTAAGCCTCCAGCAGCATGAGCACGCCGGAGGTGCCTTTGGTGACGGGCAGGTCGGCGGTGTATTGGGCGAGGCCCATCATAGGCCCGCCGAGGACGAGTTTCTGCGCGCCGGGCTTCGTCCCCGCCTTCTCAAGCAGCGTCGTAAGCGGCGTGCCGATGCGCACAAGGAAGTTGGACGGCCTTTCGACCCCCTCGCCGGTAACGGTAACGACGCGTTCAATGACCGGCTTGTTGAGCGCCACGGCATCATAAACCGCGGCGGCGGTGCCGACGTTGTGCACAAGCGCGCCGACATCCATCGGCAGTCCTCCGGACGGGACTTCGCGCCCCAGAAGCGCCTTTATGAGTTGCTTTTCCGCGCCCTGCGGATATTTCACGGCGAGCATCTCGACCGAGATTTTGTCGTGACCGCCCGCCTGCTTCTTCATCGCTTCGCATGCGTCGGGCTTGTTGGCCTCGACGGCTATGATGCAGCGGTTGCAGCCGACCGCGCGCAGGATGATTTCCGCGCCGTCAACGATGCGCCGCGGCTGCTCAAGCATCAGGCGATAATCGCAGGTGAGGTACGGCTCGCATTCCACGCCGTTGATGATGACGGTGTCGATGGGCTTGTCGGCGGGCGGCGAAAGTTTCACGTGCGTGGGGAAAGTCGCCCCGCCCATGCCGGCCAGGCCGCCCTCGGCCACTTTCCGGCGGATGGCGGCGGCGTCCCATCTTGAATGGTCCACGGGCTTGTTGCAGCCTTCAAGCCATTCGTCCTTTCCGTCGCTGTCGATGACCACACAGGAAATCAGACCGCCGAAGATGCTGGGGCGTTTTTCAATCGCCGCGACGGTGCCGGAGATAGACGCATGCACCGGCACTGAAACGAAGCCGCCGGCCTCGCCGATTACCTGGCCCTTCTTCACCGCCGCGCCCTTGTCCACAACGGCCTTGCACGGCGCGCCGATGTGCTGCGACAGCGGTATGTACACGCGCTCCGGCGGCGGCGCGATCTCTATCGGGCGATCCTTGCTGAGTTCCTTTTTCTCAGCGGGATGAGTTCCGCCGGGGAAGGTCTTTAATCTCCCGGGGTTGTCTGCAACTGCGTGACTCACGTTCGACTCCAGAATTCAGTCATTAAGTTAGTCAGTTAACGCCAAACGCGAACAGCCGGCGGTCGCCCGCTTCCCATAACTCGCGGCATGATTCAAGCGGGAAGTTTGATTGCCACGCCTTTTTCCACAGCCTTCATGCGCGCCCAGATGGGGACGTACATCATCCATTGCCTGCTCTTGGCGTTCTCGTCGCGTATCCGGTCCCTGAGGGCGCTGTACGTGAGGTCGCTGGCGGGCTGATACTCAAGAACCCTGATGATACGCCAGCCGTCCCGGCACTGAAACACGCCGGAAAAGCGGCCGCTCTTGGTGGCGAAGGCGACCTTGACCATGTTCTTTCCGGGGACGCGCAGGTCCGGCCGCATGTCGTATTCCGCGCGGCTGAAGGAGGGCAGGACGCCTTCGTCTTCCGAGGCCTCGCCGCTGTTCGTCCGGGCGAGTTTTGCGAACTCGGCCCCCTGCCGCAGTTTCATCCAAGCGTCCTTCGCGGCGTATTCGTCTTCGAACACCGCCTGCTGGATCGTCACCCGCTCCGTGGTGAGCAGGTAATGCATCACCAGTTTCGACAGCGTCAGGTTGTTAAGCGCCCCGCCGCTCTTTACCAAATCCTCCACTGACTGCTTTGTGTGCTCCTCAAGGGTCTGGCCGGTCCTTTCCTTGATGTAGTTCTTGAGCATGGTGTCAACGTCCCCGCCCATGGGGTACTGGTAGGCGAGCATCTGCTTCAGTTCCGTCAGGCGGTCGTCCGTCATCTGCGCGGCCATTGCGCGGATTTCATCATCCGTGTTCGTAAGGCCGATGCGCGAGGACTCGCTTGCCATTATGCGTTTCGTAATCAGGCTCTGGATCATTTCGCGCCCGAAGAGGGCATTCAGTTTTGCGCGAAGTTCCTTGACGGTAATCTGCCTGTCGCCGACAACCGCGCAGACGTCGCCCTCGCTTTTCACCTCGGCTTTATATTGATGCCGGTTCCGCTCACGCCAGTAAACCCCATCGCCTTCGTCGATGCCGTTATCGGCGATCTTTTCGATTTCCGCCTTGCAGTCGGCGTACTTCACGTCCTTCACGGGCTGGGTTTCAATGACCATGACCACGTGGTACGAGCCGGAGGCGCTTTTCAACGGCTCAGGCATAAGCCCAATCTGCGCCGCGAAGACCTTGTCCAGGAATTCCGGCCCAAGGCGCTCAAGGTCCTTGCGGAATGCCTCATCGCCCTTGTGGAAGGGGTAAATTGCGCCTTTCTGCGGGCGCGTATTCATGTCTTCAGACTCTTCCTCCACAAGTTTCCCGAAATCAGCGCCGCCTTCAATCTTCTTGATGATTTCGCGCGCCTTGTCTTCGGAGTTGACCTGGATGTGCTTGATTCTGACGCGGGCGGAGGTGTATATCTCGTAGGCTACGAGCCGCTCTATGCGCATCCGCTTTTCGGCCACGCCGGTGTCGAGGGCTTGCTTTATGTTTCGCGCCTTGAATTCCTCAAGGCCGACGCCGCGCGTCTCGCGGAGGTATTCCTCCATCGTCTTCCGCCCGTAATAGGCGCGGTTCAGGTCCTCCGTCATCGATTCGATGCGGAGGTTTTCCATCTTCTCGGCATATGCACGGACCTCTTCCGGCGCAATGTTGAGGCCTACACGCTCGGATTCAAGAGCGATAACGGCGTCATCAACCAGTATCTCTGTGCCATCCGCCCGATAACCTTTTTCGAGTTCGGAATAATATTCGTCGGCGGTGATCTTCTCATCGCCCACAAGCGCAACGACGCCGGGCTCGGTTATCCGTTCGGGGTTGTCTTTCCATTCCGGTATGGGCGGTTCAGTCAGGTCCTGGTCCGCGCCGGGATCGAGCCACTCCTCTTTCTGGGGTTGCGTGGCGCCAGCGGGCGTTCCGGCGCCGGGGGCCGGGCTGGCGTTGCCGCGGCAGGAGGCCGCAAGGCATGCCAAAGTCAATGCAAAAAATATCCAGACCGGAAATCTGAACATCGTCATCCAATCAAGGGTTTAAAACGTATTACAAGGAAAAAACGCACAGAGCCGTCGAATCATGCGCCCCCTCGTTGCCTTTGCCCTCATCAGGGACCGCTTTCGGGGGCGGGGGGAGCCTCAGGGCCGCCGGCCGCCGGCGCCGCCGGCTCGCCTCCCTCGGGCTTCTTGCCTTCTTCAGCAGGTTTCTCGGAGGGCGGTTTAGTCTCTGTTCCTGATCCTTCCGCGGGCTTCGCCCCGGCGCCTTGCTCTTCCCTCTCTCTCAGTTGGTCGATGAACGTCAGTTTAAGGCCGCTCTTGTTTTCGATTTTCGCGTCGCGGATGAGCCGCCACACATATACCTGGCCGATGTTGGTCGTGCGCGGGTCGACGATCAACTTGATTACCTCCGGTTCAAGGTCCTTGAAACTGCCCGCCTTCGCGTCCTCTTTCGAAATCAGTTTAATGATATGCCAGCCGACATTCGACTTCACAGGCGCGCTCACCTCGCCCGCCTTGAGCGACATCACAACCCGCTCGAATTCCGGCCCCGGAATATCGGGACGGATCTTGTAATCGCCTTCGCTGAACGCCATCGCCAGTTGCCCCCCGGAATTCGAGGTGTACTGGTCGCGCGATCTCTGCTGGGCGACTTCCGCGAACTCCTTCCCGTCGTTCAGCTCCTTTACCGCGTCGTTCGCCTCCGCCTCAGTCTCCACCTGGATATGGGCGACTTCGAAGCGATCATGCGTGAGGTGGTTGTACCAGGCCAGTTTCGTAAGCACCACGCCGCGCCTTAGGAGGGCCGGCGCGTCCTTTTGCTCAAGCAGCCGCTTCTTTATGTCGTCGCGCATCTGCGCCTCGGTGGTGCCCATCTGTTCGAGATACTGCTCCCACTTCACCATCCCGCGGCCCTGCTGGAGCACCTGGCGCTTGCGGTTGTCAATCTGCTGCTGGACTTCGCGCTGGAGCGCCTCGTCGGCCTCGGCATCGCTGACCTCAACGCTGTACTTCTTCTGCTCCTGGTTGACAAGCATATCAACTATCAACTGCTGAAGTTCATCCGGCCCGTAACGCTCCATGAGCACCTTTAACAATTGCTCGCGGTCGATGTTTTCGCCGTTAACGACGGCCAAAACGTTGCTGTCGCCAGCGGCAGGGCTTGCCGGCTGCGCATCTCCAGCCGCCCTCAACGCCGCCGCACCGCCCACCACCACGGCGGAAAGCGCAAGAAGAACAAGGCAGGCACGGAACATTCTATGATAAGTCACTGGTCATCCTCCGAAAAAATGGTTGGCGGCCGGCCAAAGGCTACGTGCGGCGAGCAGCGTATCCGGGTTGGGCCTCAAAAAATAAAGGGGGCATTTTAACACCATTCCGCCTCCGTAGTCAACCTTTTTCTCGGACAATCGAGGACAGCGTTTCCCGTTCCGTTTGATTGGCGGGCAGCCCGGATGTATAATATACGCTTCGCAGGCCGGATCGGGCCAAATCAGCGCTTGATGCGCGAATCCCCGAAACCATCAATGCCAAAAGGTGTTAAATAAATTTCAGGAACGCTTGCGTTGTGGAATCATTCAATCAATAACGGATTTACAGACGTAAACTTGTATTTGAACGTTATTAATTCAGTCAGCCGGGGAAGAAAACGGGAGCGATAGCAAATGTTAACAACCGCCACAAAGAGAGCCGTCTTACGGGCCATCCCGGTGATAGCCGTTATGCTGTGCCTGCTCGCCGCCGGATGCACAAAGAAATTTTATAAGGAAAGCGCGGACAGGCAGGTGGAGGGCATTCTCAGCAAAAAAAGCAAAGAGGCCCTCGGGACGGCTGAGAAGTATGAAATCGAGCAAATGGCGAGGGACCCCCTCGCGGCCCTGCCCCGCGCCGCCGCTCAGCCCCTGGAAGTCCCTGAGAACTTGAAGCGCGCCCAGGAGCCGCCGCAGATAATCTCGCTCCAGAAGGCGCTGGAAATCACGTTCTACAACAGCCGCGACTACCAGTCGCAGAAGGAGGATGTTTATCTCACGGCGCTCTCGCTCACGACACAGCGTTACGAGTTCTCCGCGCAGTTCAGCGGGACAATCTCCAGTCTGTGGAGCAAAGGCCCCGGCGAGGAAAACTGGGACACAAGCACGAACTTCGGCGTGAGCAAACTGCTGAAGGACGGCGCGCAGATAGGCATAAACCTGAGCAGCGATTTCCTGCGCAACCTCACCGGCGACCCGAGCAGGACCGCGGCAAGCATACTGGCGGTCAAGATTATCCAGCCGCTCTGGAGGGGCGCCGGGAGGGCCGTGGTAACCGAGAACCTGACCCAGAGCGAGCGGGACGTCATTTACTCCGTCCGCTCCTTCGCGCGGTTCCAGAGGACGTTCGCAGTGAGCATCGCGTCGTCCTACTACCGCGTATTGCAGCAGCGCGACGTGGTGCGCAACCAGGCAAGCAACTATCAGAACCTTATCGCGGCCCGCGAGAGGACCGCAAGCCTCGCCGAGGCCGGCAGGCTGCCGGAATTCCAAGTGGACCAGGCCCGCCAGAACGAACTGAGCGCGAAGAACGACTGGATTGACGCCATCCAGCAATATTACGAGGCGCTTGACAATTTGAAGATAGACCTTGGGCTGCCGACGGATGCAAACGTTGACCTCGACGACGCGGACCTTCAGGCGCTCATGCAGGCCGGCATCCAGCACCCCGCGATGTCCGCGGAGGACGCGATAGTCCTCGCCCTGAAAAACAGGCTTGACCTCAAGAACAGCGAGGACCGCGTCGCTGACGCCGGGCGCAAAATCAAGGTCGCCGAAAACGGGCTGGGCGCAGATGTCAACCTCGTATTCAACAGCAATACGCCGACCGCACCGGGAAACCGCGCCGCGAAGTTCGAGTTCGACCAGACGACTTGGAGCGCGGGCCTTGACGTGAACCTTCCGCTTGACAGGCTTGCGGAACGCAACACGTACCGCACGTCCCTGATATCGCTCAACCGCGCGCTGAGGGACTACGGCCTGCAGATCGACAACGTCAAACTGAGCGTCCGGACGGATTGGCGCATCTTGCAGCAGGCGAAGGAGAGTTACGAGATACAGAAGAACAGCGTTGAACTGGCGAAACGGCGGGTGGAAAGCACTACCCTGCTCCTTCAGGCGGGCCGCGCACAGACGCGCGACCTTCTGGATGCGCAGTCCTCGCTGGTGAACGCGCAGAACGCGCTCACCGCCGCGCTCATTAACCACCTCATCGCCCGTCTCCAGTTCTTCAGGGACATTGAGACCCTGACCGTGGATGAAAAAGGCGTCTGGCACGAAGAACCGCCAAACGCCGAGCCGGCAGAGACCGGACCGGTAAACGCAGAGCCTGTGAACGCGCAGCCAACGAAGGCAGAACCGACAAACACCGCTAAACCCGCTTCAACAGAGGCAAAAGATGAACCTCAACATAAGTAAGATCAAGTCATTCCTTCCGATCATCGTCCCGGGAACGGCCCTCGCGCTGGCCGGGGTTGTCGCATTGCTCGTTTTCTGGGTGATCCCGCGCATCTCCGGAAGCGGCTACGACGCATCCTACAAGTTCGTCGCAAAGCGCGATAAACTCGTGGTTACAGTCGTTGAGAAGGGAAGCCTCAAGGCGCCCAACTCGCTTGACATCAAGTCGGAGGTGGAGGGATCGACCACAATCAAGCAACTCATCTCTGAAGGCACCATCATCACGGACGAGGACGTCGCCAACAAGAAAGTCCTCGTGGTGCTCGACCAGAAGTCTCTGACCGACAAACTCCAACAGCAGGAAGTAACGGCCACTAACGCGGAGAACTCATACCGGCAGGCGCAAGAAAACCTCACCATACAACTCAAACAGAACGACAGCGACATCAGGGCCGGCCAACTAAAAGTGAAATTCGCGAAGATGGACCTTGAGAAATATCTCGGCGAGAAACTCACCGACCAGGTCCTTCAGCAGTTGCAGGCCGCGCAACCGCAGGGCGACGCCACACAGCCGCCCGCTGACCAACCAGCCGCCTCCCCCATCGCGGAGAGTGATGGACAGCCGCTCGCGGACAGCACCCAACCGGACGCTTCGGCCCAGTCCCCGCAGCAGGATATCGCGCTGGAGTCAATCGACTTCATGGCGCTCGTCACCAGCCCGGACCTCGGCGGAGAAGCCTTGCAGCAAAAGCGCGTACTGGAATCCGACATCAGCCTTGCCAAGGAGCAACTCTCCCTCTCGCAAAACAAACTAACCTGGACGAAGCAACTCGAGGCTAAAGGCTACGTCACGCGCGACGAACTTGATGCCGATACGCTGGCGCTCGAGCAGCAAAAGGTGAACGTCGAGCGCACGCAGACGTCCCTCGACCTGTTCATTAAATATGGCTTTGTAAAGGACGCCGAGCAGTACCTCTCGAACTACAGAGAGGCCGGAAGCGAAATGGAAAGAACCATCACGCGCACGGACAGCAAGAAATCCCAAGCCATCGCCGACAAGGAATCAAAACGTCGCACGATGGAACTGGAACAGTCTGAACTTGAAAAAGTCAAAGACCAGATACAGAAATGCACTATCGTGGCCACTAAGCCCGGCATCGTGGTCTATGCCACCGGCGACATGTTCCACCGCGCCCAGAACCCCATCGCCGAAGGCGCATCCGTGCGCGAGAGCCAATCCATACTAAGCCTGCCGGACACCACCGTGATGGCAGTTGATGTCAAGGTAAACGAGGCGTCCTTCAAGAAGGTAAAGAAAGACCAGAGGGTGCGCATAACGGTTGAGACTTACAAGGACCAGAAATTCACGGGATACGTGCAGTCCGTGGCGCCAGTGCCGGATTCGCAGAATTTTTTCGCCGGCTCCGACCAGACTGTCTATTCAACCACCGTGATGATCGACGGAAAGCACACGTACCTCAAGCCCGGCATGACGGCCGAAGTGGAAATCGTCGTCAACGAAATCCCCGACGCTCTTGCCGTTCCCGTCCAGGCCATCTTCGCCCACGACGAATACACGGTTTGCTACGTTGACAAGGGCGATTATCTCGAGGGCAGGCCGGTCCTGCTCGGCGAGGCGAGCGAAAGTTTCGTTGAGATCGTGAAAGGCCTCAGCGAAGGCGAGACGGTACTCATGCGCGAACCCAAGCCCAATGAGAACGTCGTGTACGTTAAGCCGAATTTCACACCGCCGGAACCCGCCGCGGAACAAAACACGGAAGAGAATGCCAAGCCGCAGCAGACACCTGCGGACGCACAACAGCCGGCCGATGCGCAGCAGCCGCCCAATGCGCAACAACAGCCCGATGCACAACAGCCGTCCGAGGGCCAGCAGCACCGCCATGGTCAGCGCCAGACCAACGGCCAGCAGTCGACCAACGGCCAAGAAGCGCAGCAGCCGTCCGGCAACGGCCAGGGCCCGCCGGCCATGACTGACGAGCAAAAGGCAAGAATGAAAAAACTCGGCGAAATCATGGCGAAATTGACGCCTGAAGAACAGGCGAAACTCGGCGAGAAACTGCAGACGATGGACCGCGACGCAAGGACGAAATTCTTCCAGAAACTCGCGGAGATGGACCCCGCCGAAGCGGAAAAGTATTTGAGAGACAACTACCTTAACCAGTAAAGCACCATGGCGCTGTTGGAACTAATAAATCTGCACAAGACATACATGATGGGCCTCAATCAGGTCCACGCCCTGCGCGGCCTGAACATAAAGGTCGAAGAGGGAGAGTATGTCGCAATAATGGGGCCTTCCGGCTCCGGCAAGTCAACGCTGCTCAACATCCTCGGCTGCCTCGACAGGCCCACCTGCGGCCAGTATCTGCTCGGCGGCGAAGACGTATCCATGCTCGACGACGATGCATTGTCCAACACCCGCAGCAGGCGGCTCGGCTTCATCTTCCAGTCGTACAACCTTATCCAGCAACTGTCCGTCCTCGAGAACATCGAAGTCCCCCTCTACTATCAGGGCCAGTCCGAGCGCGCAAGCAAGGAGCGGGCGATGCAACTCGCCGCGATGGTCGGCCTTGCCGACCGAGTGAAGCACAGGCCGTCGGAGTTGTCCGGCGGACAGCAGCAGCGCGTGGCTATCGCACGGTCGCTCGCCAACGACCCGCTGATTATCCTCGCCGACGAGCCGACGGGAAACCTCGATAGCGCCACCGGGCAGGAAATTCTGCAGATGCTCAACGAACTCCACCGCCAGCGGAAAACGCTCTTGATGGTTACGCACAACGACGACGTGGCGGTGCATGCGAAGCGCGTCATACAGCTGCACGACGGGCTTGTCGCAAGCGATAGAGGTACACGGCAATGATGCTCTTCACGTTAAAACGCACACTCAAACTCGGCGTCAAAAGCCTCCAGCGCCACATCCTGCGCTCCATCCTGACCATGCTCGGCATAGTCTTCGGAGTCGGCGCGGTCATTTCAATGCTCGCCGTCGGCGAAGGCGCCAGTTTCGAATCGCAGGAACGCATCAAGCGCCTCGGCAGCGACAACGTCATCCTGAAAAGCGTCAAGCCCCAGCAGGACGAAAACCAGACCAGCCAGAGCAGTTCACCGCGCGCCATCACCGCGACAGAATACGGCCTGACGTATCTCGACGCGGAACGCATTCACGCGACCGTACCGGGCATAAAATTGATCCTGCCCATCCGCACCATCCGCAAGGAAATCCGCTACGGCGCGCGCGCATTGGACGGCTACGTCCAGGCCACTGATCCGTGGTACCTCGAAACCACCAACCGCAGCGTGCAAAAGGGGCGCTTCCTGACCGACATCGATATGAACAACTCGAGCACCGTCTGCGTCCTCGGGACCGACATCGCCAAGAAACTCTTCCCCTACGAAAATCCCTTAGGCAAGAAAGTGCGCATCGCCCAGAATTATTATTGGGTCGTAGGCGTGATGGAAACCGAGGGTACATCGAAAGACGACACCGGCGGCGCGACCACCGACGTCAACTCCTCCGTGCTCATTCCCATCACCACCGCTCAGTTCCGCTTCGGCGAAACGATCATCGACATGAGCGAAGGCATCAAGATGGAAAAGGTGCAACTGCACCAGATAATCGTCAAGGTGAACAACGTCGCCGACGTCATCCCCGCCTCGGAGATGATCCAGAGCATACTCAAGAAAAACCACAAAAAGCAGGACTACGAAATGGTCGTGCCGCTTGAACTCCTGCGGGAAATCGAGAAAAACGCCCGCATGTTCAGCATCGTCCTCGGCATGATCGCCGCCATATCATTGCTCGTCGGCGGAATCGGCATCATGAACATCATGCTCGCCAGCGTCACGGAACGCACCCGCGAAATCGGCATCCGCCGCGCCCTCGGCGCGAAACGCCGCGACATCGTCATCCAGTTCCTCTCGGAAACCGTCGTCCTTTCGCTGTGCGGCGGCATACTCGGCCTCGGCGTGGGCATCGTCATCCCCCTCCTCATCCACACATTCACCGGCATGATCGTCATCTTCACGGCGTGGTCGCTTATACTGTCCTTCTCCATCTCCGCGGCCGTCGGCCTCATCTTCGGCATCTACCCGGCTTACCGCGCAGCGAACATGGACCCCATCGAGGCCCTGCGCCACGAATAGCCGGACCTCCCGTGCGTCGCATGTCACGGTCGCGTGAACGTCGTCTCGCCCTTCTGTGTGAACGGCATGTTTATCTTGCCGTACGGCGTACCGAAATCCAGCGCCCCGCCCAACTCGTAATTCGCCTTCTGCCCGGACAGCATCTCCAGCACTGCCATACCCAGTTTCTTCGGATCAAACGACAGCGGTATCTCCACCGTCCCCTCCTCCCCCGGCGCAAGGCTCACCGCCTTGCCGGACTCGGTCTTAACAATCTCCGCATCGCTCAACTTCAGCCCGTAGGAAATCCTCTCCAAATCAAGCGGAAACTCGTTCACGTTCCTCAGGCGCAAATTAAGCACGCCTCGCACCTCGTCAAGTTTCAACTTCTCCCACTTGATCCCCGCCAACTCAATCACCGGCAGCGCCGGTATCGGCACCTTGTCGCTCCACTTTAGCGGTATCCCAAGCGGCCCCAACCCCGGCACATTCACCCACAGTTTCACATCCGCCTCATACGAAATCACCTTCCCCGGCTTGATACCCATGACCACCTTGAGCAGATTCAGGAACGGCAACTCCACCGGCACAGGCACCATCTTCGACCCCCTGCTCGGAATCGCCGTATTCTGCAAGTCCGCACTCCCCGACAGGAATTGCGTACCGCCGCTCGACATCGTGTAATCCACATTCGCCAGCGGCAAATCAAACGAATACGGATTGTGCACATTGACATCAACGACCAAATCCACCTTGTCCAACGACAACTTCTGCAGGTGAATCCCCGTAATCTTAGCCGTCGGCTTCCGCAGTCCCTTCAGCAACCCGCACCCCGCGCACATCGCGCACAACAGGCACAACGCAATCCCGATGATCCTCATCTTGCGCCCTCCCAAAAAGGTCGGTGGAATTTCGCCTTGCATTGTAAAATTCCCCGCAAAATATGCAACGGCCCCGCATCCCAAAACAATATTGTAATACTCCCCTCCCCGCTGTATCATCATGCAAACGCAAACAAGGAGGACACAATGAGGCGAGAGAAAAGACGCCGCAAACGCGCCCGGCATCACAAACCCGCATCGCTCAAGAAACTCCAGTGGAAACCCTCCACGCTGCTCTACCCCGCGCCGGCCGTCATGGTCACGTGCATCGCCCCGGACGGCCGCCCGAACATCATCACCCTCGCCTGGGCCGGCACAACCTGCTCCGACCCGCCCATGCTCTCAATCGCCATCCGCCCCGACCGCTACTCCCACCCGCTCATAAAAGAGTCCGGCGAATTCGTCGTCAACATCCCCTCCGTCGCACTCGCCTGGGCCACGGACTACTGCGGCGTAACCTCCGGCAGAAACGTGGACAAATTCGCAAAAACCCGCCTCACCCCCGCGCCGGCGCTTCTCGTCAAGCCGCCCATCATCGCGGAATGCCCCATCAACATCGAATGCAAAGTAACGGAAACGCTGAACCTCGGCTCGCACACGATGTTCCTCGCAAAAGTGGTGGCCATACAGGCGTCGGAAGAATTGATGACGGCGGACGGGAAACTTGCGCTGGAGAAGGCGGGACTATTCGCCTACGCCCACGGGCACTACTACGCGCTGGGCAAGCGCCTCGGCCATTTCGGTTACAGCATCCGGAAGAAGAAATAGATTTTTGCCAAGGCTTCCCCGCCTATGGCGGGATGGCCGCAGATGGACGCAGATAAAACTCACCACAAAGAACGCGAAGAATATCCACAGACTCGTGCACCTTGAGCGCATAAGTCTGTGGTTTCTCTTGGCTGCATTTGCGTATAAGATGTTTTGGTATTTTGCGCGAAAAGGATTGTCGCCTCTTTCACATGCACATACGAGCACATCGAGCGCAACGCGGCCAATGCGATTTCGGGATTCCGCGCCTCACGGAAAGGATTGCTTGACGCTCGCGCGGCAAGCCGCTAGAATCAGCGTTTTCGGTTCGGATTCATCAAGATTTTCAGGGGCGAGATTTTGTCGGAATTCAGATACGCCACACGTGGCCGCGCCCAGCGCGAGGCGATTCTTCGGACGTTTGCGGACAAGGGCCAGCCGGTGGCCTTTGACCGGACCGTGGAGATGACTTACGAGGCGTGGGACAAGATGTTCCACGGCGATACGGAAGGCGCGCGGTCGCTGGCGCAGGAGGCGCTTGTAATCGAGGGCGAAAATTTGGAGGCGCTCGGCGTCCTTGGCGAGGCGGCGCTGATTGGGGGCGATTTGAAGCAATGCGAGGAGTACCTCTTCCGCGCGGTGAACGCCGCCGAGCCTACGCAGCCCGTTGATAAAGACAATCCCAATGACGCGCTCCGCCGCATGCATTGGTCGATGGCGTTTTTCCACACGCTGGAAAGCATCGCCGCGCTTTGCATCGAGCAGGGGGAAAACGATCAGGCTATCGACGTGCTTGAGCGATTGCCGAGCACTGCGTTTGCGTACCTGCCGTGGTCGGCGCTTGTGCTGGCGCGGCTTTACACGGTGAAGCAGAATCCGGAGAAGGCGATGGCGGCGCTGAAGCATTGCATGAATTTCCGCTTTCCGGGGACGTCGTACGATGTCGCGTTGTGCCAGATAATGCTGGGCGACGCGCTGCGCGCGGCCCAGGCGCTGAGGGAAGGATTTTTCCAGTCGCCGTACATCGCGTGCGAAATCCTGGGCGAGCCGGCGCCCGGCGAAGTCCGCCGCGGCGCGCCGGACAACATTCACGAGCAGATGAAGGAAATTGCAAGGCGTTACATGAACCAGTTGCGGCAGACGTGGGAATCACTGCCCGGCGCGATTGATTTTGTCCGCGACCTTTGGAACCATCCGCAGGTAAAAGCGGAGGCGTACGAATACTGTGAAGTGGCCCAGCGCGGCGCGTCCAGCGGTGACGAAACGGTTGTCAAGGAGTCTGCGGCGCGGCTCACGGAACTTCTGAATGCCAAACGAATCGCAGGCACATCTTTCAAAATCGCCGGCGAAATACGACCGCTGCCGCCGCGGAACATAACGCAGAAAAATGCTGAGGACTAGGCCCCCCGATGCACAGCGATGCGAACGCGACAGCATATTGACTTGCGGGTGGTACTTGCTATAATCTTGCACATTATGAGAGGGGGCGCACAGCATGCGGGTCTGCTCCAGATGCGGGTAACATGGCGTGACCGTTTCAGGGGGGATTCCGTTATTGTTGAGGCCCTTGATTTTTATAAGGACACTGCATGGACGACTCGTCTATCCGTAAGGAAATGAAGGACCTCGCGCAGGCGGGCGGCGGAGCGAACCTGTCTCCGGAAGACCTGAAGCAACGCGGCGTCAGCAAGATCAACATACTCGCGCCGCAGAAGGTTGAGGAGTTGGTCCGCCAGCGCGCCGCGGAGATGCTCCGCGCAAAGAAAGATGAAATCCTCGGCGCGGCGGCGGCGAAACTAAACGCGCTCACGGTGGCAAACAAGGACCTCCGCGTGCAGGTGCAGACCCTGCAGGAGCAGCTTTCTCAGCACCGGGACTGCTTCGCGCAAATTGAATGCCTGAAGACCCGCATACTGGATCAGACCGCGGCGCTGGAGCAAACGCGCGGTCTTCTTGAGCAGGAGCGCGCGAAATCTTTCCAGAACGGCGTAGCGTCGCAAACGCCGATTGTCGAGCGTTACCGGGATGAAATACTGGCGCTGAAGACGCGAATCCGCGAACTGGAAGAGCAGAGCAAATCCCTGGCCGCGTCAGAACAACGGACTCTCAAGGACGAGTTGAAGCAATACCGCGAGCAGATAACGCAGATGGCACAAGAGATGCGCTCCTCGCGCGAACAGCCGCGCCCGACGGCGGATACCTCGTGGAAGGAGGCGCTGGGTCAGACGGAGACGCTGATAACGCAGTATCGCGATGAGATTTCCGCGCTGCGCGAACAAGTCGGCAAGTTGAGCCGCAGCAACGGCGCGAAGGCTGAAGAAATGGAGCAAATGGTCACGCACCTGGAGCAAAGCCTGTCGGAAAAACTTTCCAGGAGGCTCGACGATCTTCGTCCCCCGAAAACTCGCCCGCGCGTCAAGCCGCGTGAGGTAATCCTCGACAACCTTTTCCGCCATGAGCCGGAAACGAATATCGGCGCGATGAAGGTGAGGCAAAAGAAAGGCGACAGCATTAACGAATCGCTGGAAAGGTTGAAGTCTTTCCAGAACAACCGCGAGGAACTTGAATTGAAAGCGCCGGATCGCGATGCGCCGGCCCATGGATAAGATCGAGATTGAGGGGAATCGACGAGAATTCTTCAGGCCATAATCCTAATGGAGATGTGAACAATGGATGAGATCATGGAATCAAAGGCCACGGACGTTCAGACCAGCGCGTCGAGATTCGTGCCCATGAACCTTGCGCTTGGGAGAGGGCTGGACATCGGCACGGCAAACCTCGTTTGCGCCGCGCGGTCTCTGGCGGGCGAGACGATCATCCGCGCACAGCGCAACGCGTTCATCGACATTGTAAGCAATCCGTTCACAAAGAACATGCTGACGAAACTCGACGTGCATTACGTAATAAGCGACGGGGCGCTGTGCGTGCTCGGCGACCCGGCTTTCGAGTTCGCCAACATCTTCAACCGCAACATGCGCAGGCCGATGAGAAACGGCTTCATAAGCCCCAACGAGACCGACGCGCTGCCGATGATCAAGATACTGGTGGAAAATCTCATAGGTCCGCCGCGCGAGGAAGGCGAGGTCTGCTATTTCTCGATCCCTGCCGAGCCGATCGATATGGAGATGAACGTGGTGTATCACAAGGGGATATTCGAGGGAATTCTACGGCGGATCGGCTATGTCCCGCGCGCGATGATCGAGGGCCACGCCGTTGTTTTCGGCGAACTCGCGGACGAGGACTTCACCGGCATCGGAATTTCCGCGGGCGGCGGGCTATTCAACGTCTGCGTTTCCTATAAGACGGTCCCGGCGATATCGTTCAGCATAAGCCGAGGAGGCGACTGGATCGACGAGAATGTTGCGCGCGTGACCGGCATACCAATAAGCCGCGCCACATTCACCAAGGAGCGCGGCGTAAACCTCATGAAGCCGAAAAACCGCATCGAAGAGGCGATCGCGATTTATTACAGAAACCTGATAACTTACACTATTGATGCGCTGAAACATGAGTTCACTCAGTCGCGCTCTCTGCCAACTTTCCCTGAGCCAATTGTGATCGCGTGCAGCGGTGGAACCACAATGATAGAAGGTTTCACGGAGGTCTTCAGCGAGGAATTTGAGAGTAGCGGCTTTCCCATAGCGGTGAAGGAGATCCGCCGGGCAAGCGATCCGCTGAACAGTGTGGCGCGGGGACTTTTGGTGGCCTCGCTTTCCGAGAAATAGGCGCACACTGGCAGCGGCTTACGCCGGATGGCAGTGCTTCTTCGAACAACTGGCTTAACGAATCAACCGAAATGACTTTTAAGCAGAAGCAAAACAGACTCAAAACCGTTGTTTCGTTACTTGTGAAGAACTATCCGACGCCGCAAGGGGCACCGGAAGAAAAACTCGACTTGCTGCAGTTGGTAGTTCTCGCCGCAATAAGCGACGACCCTTACAGCGGCGCAGCAATGCAGATGATGAGGCGCATGGAGCGAGATTACGTGGACTGGAACGAGGTACGCGTCAGTTCCACGTATGAACTGGAAGAGGTATTTAAGGCCTATCATCTGAACCCAGAGCATGCAAACACCCTGAAAACCGTGCTTCAGTTAATCTTCGAACGGGAAAACAAACTGACGCCGGATTTGACAACCGACACCTTCCCCGGCACCGTCAGAGCGTACCTGTGGGGCTACAAGAATTTCCCCCAGGCTGTGCAGGATGCGGTACTCATGTTTCTCGATGGGCATCGGGACATCCCTGTAAACGAGATGGTGTTGCGATTCACAACCCGGATCGGCGTTGCGGAAGCGGGTTCGACCGCCAATTCGGTACAACTTCTGTACAAGAAGGCCGCCGGCACACGGAGCCTCCGCGCGGTGCATTATGCAGTCTGCCGACACTGCAGGGAGCTGTGCCGGGAAAAGCCTTTGTGCCGAAAATGTTTTTTGGTGAATCATTGTGACCACGGAACCAGACAGATATCCGGCAAACTTGCAAAAACCGCCGCGAACTGACGGCAGATGGATTTTGCCAGCGCTCATACTGGCAATAGGCCTTCTTTCCGTACAAGGCTGCAGGTCGCACTTCGTCAAGATACCCGGTTCCGCAAACGACAAATCCGGAGGGGTTCATCCCGCGGCCTGTGGGGCGTACATGCACGGCATTCACGCCGAACAAACGGGGGATTGGAAAAAAGCAAGGGAATACTACGCTTGCGCGCACGAACTTGATCCCGCCTCCGTGCGCGTACTCACGCGACTGGCCGTCAGCGCCTACGAAGCAGGGATGATCGACGAGGCAAAACCCTTGCTCCAAAAGGCCGAAAAGGCGGCAAACGAGGACCCGGAGTTGGCAATAGTGATCGCCCGTTTTTTCGCGCGCCAAGACCAAAGGGCCGAGGCCCTGCGCTATTATGATATCGCCGCCCAGAGGGAAGACCTGAGGTTCCCGGCGCTGTTCGAAGAGGCGCGACTCCTCGAGAGCGCCGGAGAGAAGGACCGTGCCGAAGAAAAATACATTGCGCTCGCGGAAAAGGTTGAAGACCCGATGAGCAAGGTAATCCTGGGCGAGTATTACATGCGCTGCGGGCGTTACGATGCGGCGCTCAGGCAGTTTACGACCGTCGCCAAGAATCAGCCATACATGTACGGCTACATAGCGATCTGCCAGGCTGAAACGGGAAACATCGACGGCGCTATCGCCGCTCTGACGACATACGTCGAAAACAATTGTCCCAGCGGCCCCACCATTCCCCAGGCGGAACCAGGGGAGAGCGTGCCGGTACATGAAGCGGCGGATTCGGTCCACGGCGGCTCGCCATGGGACCCGTTCAAGCGAGTAGCCGCAACCGCCCTGGCTAAAGGAATGCCGGACAAGGCGGTCCAGGTCCTTGAGGTGGCCGCGGGTTGCGGCGGCGAGACACCCGCGCTGCTGGAAATGCTGGGCGACGCTTACAAGGCACAGGGGAAGAAAGAAGAGGCGCGCAACGCCTGGACGAAGGCTCTGGATATGGCGGAGCAGGACAGCGACAAAAACCGCCTGCGGGACAAGATTAGACAGTTAGACCATTAGACTATTAGACTGTTAGACTATTGGACACGGCCTGACAGTCTAACGGCCTAATAGCCTGAATTCTCGGAGGACATATGTCTGGACATTCACACTGGGCTGGCATAAAGCACAAAAAGGGCGCTGCTGACGCGAAACGCGGGAGGCTCTTTTCCAAACTGGCCAAGCAGATAACGATCGCGGCCCGCCACGGCGGAGGTGATCCCGCCATGAATCTTTCCCTCCGCTACGCCATCGACAAGGCCAAGGCCGCAAACATGCCGAAGGACAATATCGAGCGCGCCGTCAAAAAAGGCACCGGCGAAATAGAAGGCGCGGTGCTGGAAGAAGTCCGCTATGAGGGCTACGCGCCCGCCGGAGTGGCCGTGATGCTCGAAGTCCTAACCGACAACCGCAACCGCACCTCCGCCGAGATCCGCAAGATATTTGAAAAGAGCGGAGGCAACATGGGAACGGCAAACTGCGTCTCGTTCCTCTTCGAAAACAAGGGGCTTCTCACCGTAAGGACAGACGCCATAGATGAAGACACATTGATGGAAGTCGCGCTGGAAAGCGGCGCGGAAAATTTTGAAAAGTCCGGCGATCTCTATGAAATCACAACCACGCCCGCGAATTTCGACAAGGTGAAAGCCGCGCTCGAAGCCAAGAAAATTCCGCTGGAGACGAGTGAAATCTCGTTCCTGCCGACCACGAAGATCACGCTCACCGAGACCGAAGCGAAGAAAGTCCTCAACATGATCGACCAACTCGAAGAGCAGGAGGACGTGCAAAACGTTTATTCAAACTATGATATCCCCGACGAGATATTCACCAAATTAGCCGCGGCCATAGAATAGAATCGCCGGGTCGCAACAATCCATAACCCCATACAGCAACTGCCGTTATGAAAGCCAAAGGGGCGGCAATTCGCTCCTTCCCCATCACGCGCAAAATCCTTTACAATCTCGCCACGGTTTTCGCGTCCAACTGCGCAATCACCTCCAGGATTAGTTTCAGCGCGTTGTCGTAATCGGCCTTGTGAATGATGCCGACAGACGAGTGGATGTACCGCGTAGGCATGCCCAGGTAAAGCGACGGCACGCCCTCGGAATGCATGTGCACGCGCCCCGCGTCCGTCCCGCCCGACTGCAAAACCTGAATCTGGTACGGAATCTTGCGACGTTCCGCGGTCTTGATGAAAAGGTCGCGCAGACGAATGTTCGGAATCATGCTGCCGTCATACACCGAAATCTGCGGGCCTTTGCCAAGATCGTTCGCGTCGTCGTCCTTCGCGCCCGGCGTGTCGGAAGCGATGCCCACGTCAAGGCAGATGCACACATCCGGGTCGATGACGGCGGCGGCCGTCTTTGCTCCGCGCAAACCGACTTCCTCCTGAACGGTCCCCGCGCCGTAAACGACGTTGGGGTGCTTGCGCCCCTGCAGTTCCGCAATCACGTCCATGAACAGCGCGCAGCCCACGCGGTCGTCATACGCCTTGGCCAGAATGTAATTCTTATTCGCGAGTTCCTCGAACGGGCAAATCGGGATTATCGGGTCGCCCGGGCGCACTCCGAACTTCTTCTCCGCTTCCTCCTTGTCTTTGACGCCGATGTCGATGAACATGGTCTTGATTTCCGCGGGCTTCTTGCGCTCCTCCTCGCTCAGTTTATGCGGCGGGGTCGAGCCGACGACGCCCGTGTACTCGCCCTTGGAAGTCTTCACAATGACCCGCTGCGCGAGGATCACCTGCGGCCACCATCCGCCCATCGGGATGAACCTGATGTAGCCTTCCTTCGTAATCGCCTTCACCATGAAGCCCACTTCATCCATGTGGCCGGGCAGCATTATCTTCGGCCCGCCCCTTGTGCCCGCCTTCTCGCAGATTATGCTGCCAAGCCGGTCGCGGGAAATCACGGCCACGCCCTTCATTTCCTTTTCGATAATCGCGGCAATCCCGTCTTCATAGCCGGGCACTCCGTTGGCCTCCGTGAGCATCTTGAGCCACTTCATTGAGCGCTGTTTCATTGTTTCCTCCGCGGTTTTCGTGGACATTCTCAAGCAAACCTGCATCTACGAAAACCGGAATCTTATCACATGTCGCCGCCGACTGAAAGAAATTTCAGCCTCGCGCCCGGGCCGAGATGAAGTCCGCCCCGAGGTGACTGACACGATTACGGAGTCGAGGGAGTTCCGACCGAGACTCGTAGATAGTGACTATCACCGCTATCGCCATCACGTCCCGCTATCCGGAACTATGCGGAACTTTGCGGAACAATGTGCCGGATAATTCCGCTTACGCGATTTTTCTCATTAGCGCATGCCGCACATGACCTTACGTGGCATTTTCGCAACTTCATTGTGAAACTTTGCGGCACATGTACCGCATATTCCGACGCGCGCTATTTTCTCGTTATTCCTTATCGCATCAGACCTTACGATAGTCGCCAAAACCGCTAAGCGGAACTTTCCGGAACATTTTTGCCCTTTGCACTTTTTCCCGCAGAACTTGTCCCGCCCTCCGCGGGACTTGTCCCGCCCTCCGCGGGATGGCCGCGAATAAATTCCCACATCCGAAACGTTTCAAACCGTTCCATTCCGACACCGTTTTTGTCCATAAGCGCGCGCATTTTGTCCAGAAGCCGCCGCTTTTTGTCCATAAGCGCGCGCATTTTGTTCAGTAGCGGACGCTCCCGCTCGCACACCAATTTTCTCACCACAAAGGCCCGCCCCGATCCCATCGGGGACACCAAGAAGTGCCAAGGGATGAGGGACGAGGGATGAGTGGTTTTCTGTTCACTAATCCCTAAGAGGCTATTGCAAAACCCAACGCAACGACGGCGTGCGTCAGCGGAAGACTTTGTAGCTGCACGGCTTGCCGTGCCCATCTTCTGTAGCGGCACGGTTTACCGTGCCTTATTCGGCAAGGCGAGCCTTGCCGCTACGTAATTCCGGCAGGGCAAGCCCTGCGGCTACAAAACAGCCGTGGTTCTGCAATAGCGTCTAACAGCCTAACAGTCTAACAGTCTAACAGCCTTCCTGGTGCCTTCGTGTCTTGGTGGTTGGCTAACGCCCTACCTGAAGCATGTCCCGTGAAGTTGCGAGCGTCAAGGACTTTTTGAAAAATTTGTAAAAAATCCACAGATTTCACAGTCCGCCCGAAAGGGCGAGCAGGGTCTTGAGGAGGGTCGGGATACGAATCTTATCGCGCAACCGACGCAGGGTAAGTCTGAATAATCAATCGCAAGGAGTCAAAACTCCCGGGCCGGTTTGTTCCTGCCAAGAAAGCACTAAATCTGCTCACACATTGAATATTTTAGCCGTTCCGCCGTATAATAGGTCAGGCGGCATGCTTTTCGCGATTTTCCAGAAGAGATGCTTGCCGGGGGCCTTGGGCAAAAGTTGACGGCAACGAACTCCACGCCTGCTGCCGCCAAAACGTCCGAGCCGAGTTGCCCGAAGGCGCCAGGAAAGTGAAGATGTCCGAACTACTTGGCTCGCGTTGAGGAGAGCGATCATGCTCAGACACATAATCTTCGTTGCGATGGCAACGGCCATCTTTTGCCTTGTCGTTGACGCTGAAGCCTTCGCCAAAAGCCATGCCCGCGACAGTGGCGGTTCGCAGGCCACTGACGGCTCCGACCACAATTCCGGAGCCCATGCGGCTAAGCCTGAGCCTAAGCCGGAGTCTAAGCCTGACCCCAAGCCTGAAGCCAAACCCGAATCAAAGCCGGAGCGCAAGCCCGATACTCAGCATGAGGCCAGACCTGAGCGTAAGCCTGACCCCAAGCCTGAAGCCAAACCCGAATCAAAGCCAGAGCGTAAGCCCGATGCTCAGCCAGAGACCAAGCCTGATCCTGAACCCGCGTCTAAGGACGAGGTCAAGCCCGAGAATGAGCGCGAGTCTAAGCCAGAGCGTAAGCCTGAATCCAAGCCCGAGGCAAAGCCCAATCCGAAGCCGGAGCATAACCGCCAGTCGAGTCACGAGTCGAAGCCGGAGTCGAAACCTGAGACTAAGCCTGATCCTGAACCCGCGTCTAAGGACGAGGTCAAGCCCGAGACCGAGCGCGAGTCTAAGCCTAGTCCTAATCCTGAGGCTGAGCCTGAGCACAAGCCGCGCGAGGCCAAACCGGAGTCTAAGCCTCAGTCCAAGCCAGAGCGTACGCCCGATTATAAGCCCGATCCCAATTCCAGCGCGCCGCAGTCCTCCGAGTCCGATAGACATTCTCCCGACGGCGGGTCGGACCAAGCTCGCGAGCGCGATCCCAATTCCAACGACGAGCATGCGGACGTGGAACGCAGAACGGAGCGGCCAAGGAACGACGGGTCCATTCATAACGATGACCCGCCTGCGAGACCGGCGCACGACGAATACAGCCGCGGAACCGACTCTCGCCGCAGGACTGGCGGCAGGGACGAAGACGTTCGGACTCCGGCGGAGAACACTCGACGGCATACTGAGAGAATGTACGGCATAAGACGCTGGGGGGCGCATGACCCGGCGGGAAGACATCCAGGGGCGGACCACGGTTTCGAGGGCCGCGCGCACAGCCACTGCGGCTGGCACGCAGTGCCGAAGTTGCCCCGGGAGTGCGAAATCGCGTTATGGCATGGAGACACCTACTACCACTACTGCCATCACTTTTATCGCCCGTGCTGGTACGGAGGCGTTATATATTACAGGCTGGTCGTTGTGCCCATCGGCTGGTTCTTTATCGACCTGCCTGACGGCGCTACAGAGTTCACGGTCAATTACAATGCGTATTACTACTGCGACGGCGCTTATTATCGGGAAGCCACGGAGAACGGCCGCGTGGGCTACGTGGCCGTCGAAGCGCCACAAGCGGCGCAAGCGGAGTCTGAACAAGACAATCTCCCCGATCCGCTGGGGCTCCTAAGGAACATGAGCGACTATCTGAGCGAGCAGCGGCATTTCACCCTCACGCTCAGCGACACGTACGATGAGATTGACGAGTCCGGCGGGAAGACGCAGGTATCCGGCGTGAGAACGATACATGTCCAGCGTCCCGACAGGATGGCCGTGGATTCCATCAGCGACGACAATCATCAGCGCATCGTTTACGATGGCGAAAGCTTCACGACCATCGACCTGCCGCGGAACCTGTACGGCACGGTTCCCATGCGGGGGACGATTGATGAGGTTCTGGACAAACTGGCCACGGATTACGGCATGACGTTGCCCATGGAAGACATCCTGTACAAAGACATATATGAGCGGCTGTCGGCCAGGATCACGGGCGGACAATACCTGGGAGAGGAGACCGTGGCCGGGGTTAAGTGCGATCACGTGGCGTTCACACAGGACGACGCGGATTGGGAGATTTGGATCCAACAAGGCGACACGCCCATCCCGCGAATGATTGTGATCAACTACAAGGACATGGCGGGCGAGCCGCGTTATATGATGATGGTAACGAAGTGGGACACCGCTCCTATACCGGAATCCGCATTTGAACTGAAACTGCCGGAAGGCGCGACAAAGATTGATCTGATGCCCGTCGACAAGGAGGAGATGACGGGCGAAGAGAATTTGCCGAATACGCCGGATGACTCCCAATAATCATCCGGGCGAGGCCGCGAGACATCCATCGTGGAGCGCTGAGACACTAAAGGGTGATAATGCAAGGTCGTGTGACTGGAGCGAATTGCATCACCGGAAAAATACTCGGGGCGAGCGGCGGAACTTCAAACCGTATAGGGAACTCTTTACAGCATTCTTGACAGCAGTGCAGGAACTTCCAGACGTTTTCAACACGTGCTCTTTGACGGCCCGACCGAGCCGTATGTCGCCGCCGTAGAGCGCATCATGCCGCGTTCCGCATGATTATGCCGTCCGCAGGTTCGTGGCCAAGGCTCATCATGCTCGTTTCTTGCTCATAAGCGGATGCGCATATCCCTATGGCGGTCGTGTTCAGCCGCTCGCGACGCGCCAACGGAGCGAGTCGGCTGCAACACGGGGTGTTGGGCTGGCCCTTTGCCTACTTGATTCTGTTCATTAGCCAGCGTGTCAAACCGAATTCAACTACCATCTTTGCGATTCGCTTGGGCAACAACAATTCTACGCTTTCCACAGCCTGTTCGGCGTTCCACTCTCCCACCGGGCTATGAACGACAAAGTAGAGTTTTCTGAAACCTGCGCCGGAAAAATTCTGCGCGTATTCTTCAAAGTCGGCCTTTGTTGCTCTGGATTTTACCTGAACTTGGTACAAGTCACCTGTTATCGGTTCCTCAAGTTCCAAGTCTACGTACTTCATTGTCTCCCCAAGTAAACTTACTCGTCGCCATCCTGCGCCCCGAAAGAGCAGGTCAACCAGAGTCTCAAAGTCCTTCCAGTGCAGAAGTCTCAAACCCTGCTCAATTTCCATCACCAAACTTTCGGTAGCCTTCGCAATTGCCTTGAAGGCTTCGCTCGGCTGGTCATTGAGTAAGCGGCGCAGATCATCAACTTCTTTGACACGGCATATCGTCCCCCGAAATCCTTGAAGTTTCGATAAAGAGCCGGGTATTTGATTGATAATCAGTGTGTTGTCGTGGATATCTTGGTAATGCCACTTTCCCTCAACCTTGCGATGTTTTGAAACCTCATCTTCGAGCATTTCTGTCTTGCCAAGCTTGCACCACCACAGCCGCGAAGAATGAAAGGTGATCCAAACGTCATCAGGAGTGGACTCTGCAATACGGCGGAGAGCATGATAATCGCATGTGGCAGTGCCTTTATTTTTACATTCGCGTTCCAGTTCCTTTCTGATTTTTGTCCAATTGCCGTTGTTGATGTCGTTCAAATCAGTCCGTGTCCAGCCGATGCGAATTTTCTTTTCCCGAATACTCGACTCTTCCCATTCGCCTTTTCGACCGAGTTTGACGTAGTAGGCGTTTCTAAATTCAACGGGTTTCATAGGTCGTTTGTGTCCTCAGTGCTGTGGTGATTGCGAGTATGCCTGCCAAACGGGCTAACCGAGCCGTGTGCGGGCAAAATGCACATGCTCTCAACGCACACATACTTGTCAGTGTGGCAGGCGATTAGCCAACAATTCACACCGGACGCAGATCCCATGGCCTGCAATACTTCGACGTGCCCTTAAAAAAAACATATCCGTTCTTCGCAACTTTGCTGACCACGAGATGCTTAGGCAAATCGTCCCTCGCCCCAATATACTTCACCACTAGCCCCGGAACGATACCAATTTCCTCTACTTCCGAAAACGCTTTAACTTCCAGCGCATCGGCAATCTCTGCCGAGAGGACTCGAAAGGATTTGCCGTTCACAAGCAGCCCTAATGACTTTGCGAACGCGACCTGCTTGGAAGATGGTTCTCGAAGTTCGTGCATTGCAATCCTGTCGAACCGGTATTTATGCCGATCTGCCTAACATCTCAAATCTGGTCGCGAGTACTGTAAAAGGCACCCGCGAGGAAGGAGCGGTTTTTCAGTCCAGTCGCCTCACCGGAAAGTTAAAACCGCGTTTCATTTTTGCATGTATCATAACTCCTTGTTAAGAAAAAAGAAAGACCATTCAGCTTTTCGCCGAACGGCCCTTTTTGCAAAATGGTCGGGGCGCCTAGATCTGAAGGCGCGGTTATCCCGATAAACGACATCGGGACTTCAAGGTCGTCTGCGGCAAAAATCTTTGCACTCTTTGCGTCCCCGATAGGATCGGGGCGGGTCTTCGCGGTTTCCCCAAAATCTGTGAAATCCGTGGTTTCGTTTTATGATTTTTTGCGGCGGGTGAGGAGAGTCTTGCGGAGGGCGGCGATGATTTCGGCGCCGCGGGGGCCGGTGGCGCGCATTTCAAAAAGGCGGCGGCTTTCGTTCACGTGCGAGGCCGCCACTTCCAGCCTGTCCGCGGGGAGCGAGCCGGCTATCCGGTCCGCCCATTCAATCACGCTCACGCCCTCGCCGAAGAAATAATCGTCCGCGCCGAGTTCCTCTATCTCCGCCGCGCGCGCCATGCGATAGGCGTCGAAGTGATAAACCGGCATGCGGCCCTTGTATTCGTTCATGAGTATAAAGGTGGGGCTTGTAACGTTCCGCTCGCCCACGCCGAGGCCCATCGCGATGCCTTTTATCATCACTGTCTTGCCCGTGCCGAGTTCGCCGCTGATTGCAATGACGTCGCCGGCCTTCAGCATGCGGCCCATGAGGCGGCCGAGCGCCTTTGTGCGCGCGGGGCTTTTGGTGATAACGGAAATTGCGGTGTCAGGTGAAGTGCTCATAGCCTTTGGGTTTCAGGGTTGATTTTCTGCCGTCGGGATGCTGGAGGTACATGCCGCGCTGGACTATCACGCCTATCGGGGTGAGGCGCGTAGAGCGGAACGGCGGCCTTTCGACGAGGCGCTTCGCGTCTTTCTCGCTCACGGTGAACAGGAGTTCGTAATCCTCGCCGTCGGAGAGCGCATGCTGGAGCGCGGACTTGCCGGATTTCCGCGCGGCGCGCCGTGCATCGGGCGAGACGGGAATTTCGCTTTCGTACAGGACCGCGCCGACGCCGCTCTCTTCGCAGATGTGGCCGAGGTCCCGGGAGAGGCCGTCGGAGATGTCTATCATCGAATGGACGCGGACAGTCTTGCGGAGGGCGAGCGCCTCTTTTATGCGCGGCAGGAAGCGGAGGTGCCGCCCCATGAGCGAGCCGCCGACCGCGCCGGTTACGAAGATTACGTCGCCGGCTTTCGCGCCGCCGCGCGGGATGGGCGCGCCTTTGCATTCGCCGATGATCGAGACGGTAACGGCGACGCCGCCCTTCCACGACGCTACGTTCCCGCCGATAATGCCGACGCGGAATCTGTCCGCCACCGCGCGCAGTCCCTTGTAAAAATCCTGCGCCCATTTCATCGGCAAGCCGTCGGGCAGGGTGACCGCGACGAGCGCGTAGCGCGGAACGCCTGCCATCGCGGCGATGTCGCTGATGCTTGCGGCCATCGCCTTCCAGCCGATGCGATAGGCGGAGGCCGCCGGACGCTTGAAGTGCGTGCCTTCGATGACCGCGTCGGTGGTGAGCAGCGTAAGCGTTCCTTTCGCCGGGCGGACCGCGGCGGTGTCGTCGCCGACGCCGATGACGACGTCCTTTCCGAAGCGGCTTCGCCGCCGGATCCAGTCAATGAGAGCGAATTCGCCCTTTTTCGCCATGGGAGCGCACCATCGAAACCTGATGCAACGGGTGTTGAAACGCAGGAGCTTTACGTTATCAGATTGGAGGGGCAAAGTAAAGCATCACAAAGATTGAGAAATTCGTTCTTCGGGCGGAATATTTGCTTGACTCAGTCATGCGTAAAGATATATATTTATGTCAGAGGGGACACGTCGGAATTGTTCCCTCCCGTAATCGCACATCACCAAACCCGCTGCTAAACTCTTTCAGAAAGGAGTTGCGCCATGGGAAAGACAGGAGCAAAATTCGTTATCGGCCTCGGTTTCGCCCTCATTTTCTTCTCCCTATTCTTCACTACGTGGAAGGCTTCCAGCGCGCCAAACAAGGCGGCGTACCTGGCCCTGAAGCAACACGACCTTGATGTGAAGACGCAGGAGCCGATTGCGCCCAAGTTCGCCAAAATCAGTTTCCCGACGGAACAGGAAATGGCGGATAAAATTGGGCTTGGCGTGGATGCCTTTAAGGACAAACTCGGGACCACGTATAACGACATGAAGAAGAAATTCGAAGGCGAAGGGAACATCAAGAAATGGAACGAGGACTGCGACAAGGCCGCAAAGGGCGACCTTGAGGCGTACAAGAACTATGTAAAGGACTACACCGATTACAGTATCGACAAGAAGTTTTCTCTTGTGAAAAACGACTACGAAAATGACAAAGATATTCGGGCTCTGCAGAACAACGCCACCCTGGAGCAGTGTGAAGTCGGTCAATATCGTTGGCACCGCTCCTTCTTCATGTACTTCGGCGTGCTGCTTGTGACGGCGGGATTCGTAATGCTCACAATCCACGGCGAAGGCAACGAAAAGGTTGGCGCGCTGATCGGCCTTGCGGCGGTTCTCTGGTTCATTTGCCAGTTCTGGGGAGGAGTCGCCGGCTGACGTTTTCCAAAAGTCAAAGGGCGCGGTTATCAGCCGCGCCCTTTTTCTTTCCCGTTGAAAAACGCTATCTCGCCACCGCAATCACCGCGAACTGTATCAGGCCTATCGCGAAACCCAGCACGCCGCCGAGTATCTCGATGTAGTGCAGTTCCTTCCGCGCGATTGAGAGGACGATCTCCTCCAGTTTGTCCAGTTCAAACGCCTCCACCTTCTCCGTCACGATCTTGCGGAATTCCAGTTTGTCCTCAAGGCCCCTCGTGAACCCCTCGACCATGCCCGGCAGCATCTTTTCGATTTCATCCACGATAAAATCCCGCACCCTGTCCGCCACCGCGTCCATCATCATCATGTTTCCGAGCAGAGGCACCGAATACAGCCTCTCTTTCACGAAGACCTCCACGTGCTTCTGGACTTTCGCGCGCACCGTCTCGTGAAACTCCGGCGTATTGACGCGGCGGCTGATGTCCTCGTGGGAAATCAGTTCCCGCTCGACGACCTCGCCGATTTTGTGCGCGAGGTCGTGCCGCCTTTTCGGGACAAGCCCCTGCAAGCGAAACCAGCCGATGCCCACCGCCCTGTGCGGGCGAAACAGCATCCTTATCGCGACCCAATTCGTCAGCCAGCCGATGAACGCGCCCACCGTGGGCAGGAGAATGAGTTGGAGCCAGAGATTCATGTGCGCCTTTGCCTTGACTAGAGGTCTACGCTGGAACGCATGGAATATAGCCGCAGTGCGAGATAATTCAAGGCAGACGTATTTCCCGTAATCGGCCCAACAAGATCGGAAACACTAACAAAAGGGGTCTGACCCCTTTTGTCGCTGGGGCCGACTAATTGGGGACGTTGCGGTCACGGCTTACGCTTGAGGCTAATTGGGAAATCAAAAGTCATATGTGCTTCACCCTCCAATCCAGCATCGGTCAGGCGGAGATTCAACGAACCCTCCATGCCGTAGAAGTAATCAAACTCCGTAAAACCGCCCTTTGATTCTCCGACTGGGCTCAACTTGATATGGTATGCGACTGCACCAGCCTTTTCAGGTTGGGGGTTGAAAACCAGTTTTCCCGTAAAGGTTTGTTGCTGTTTGGCATTGTCGTGGTTGCTTACTACTACGCGAATCAGAGGGTCGTCTTGCTCGGTAAATTCCAAATCGATGTTCTGAATCTGGTCCCTGCACTCGATCGTGCCGGTGTAGCGTGTGCCCTTAGCGGTGGCCTTGATGAGTTTATCGTGGGCCACCTTCTCTGCCTCCTTTGCCGCCGTCGCTGCAATCTCTGCCTGTATTCTGGCTTGTTCCTCCTGCTCCAGTCGCGCTTTTTCCTCAAGTGCCTTCTTATCGTCTGCGGCTTTTTTCCGTGCCGCCTGCTCCTCGAGGGCCTTGTTTGCCCCGGCGCGGCCGGTAACATAGGATTGCGGGGGGAAGTCTACCAGGGGTTTTGCAAATTGTGTAAGGCCCTGAATCTCCGGTGGTTGCAACGTCCATTGGTCTGTTGCCCAGCGGGCCACAACGGAGCCGGAAATGGATGCCTTGGCTCCTGAGGCCTGAACTATCTTGAGCAAGGTTACGTTAGGCGTACCCTGTACCTCCGACACGCGATCCACCAGACACAAGTCCTCTTTTGGAACGACAGCGGCCTTGAAATTGACTTTGTATGCGTCGGCGCCTGTAGGTATCAGCTCCAATTCAATATTATCAAGCGAGAGAAACGGGGGCAAATTGGCGCGCACAGTATCCGTCACTAACGCTTTTAGCGCCTGTTGCTGAAGTTTCGCGTTTGCGGCCTGTTCCTCGAGAGCCTTGTTTGCCTCGTTGCCGCCGGTGACGTAAGATAGCGGCGGGAAGGCTCCTCGGGGCTCTCCGAATTGCTTAAGGCCGACCTGAATCTGTACTGCTTCCAACGTCCATTGGTCCATTGCCCTGTGGGCCACAACGGAACCGTAAAGGGATGCCTTGGCTGCTGCGGTCTGAACTACCTTGAGCAAGGTTACTGTTGGAGTGCCTGCCACCTCCGACTCGCGATCCACCACACACAAGTCCTCTTTGGGAACAACAATGGCCTTGAAATTGACCTTGACTGCTTCAGGGCCAGTAGGTATCCGCTCCAACTCAATACTATCAAGCGAAAGAAACGGGGGCAAAGCAACGCGTACTGCGTCCTCGACTGGTTGCTTTGGCGGGTTCTGATCTGTGTCCGCCACTTGTTTCTCTGGCGGCGCCTCCACTTGTTGCTGTGGCGGAGCCTGCTGTTTGTTCTCGCCGCACCCTGCCAGTGCGACGGCAATAACGAGGGCGAGCAAAAACGTGATGTGACGTGTTTGGGTTACCATGATGTGCTTCTCCTCTCTTTTCAATGCTTCGACTTTGCCCAGCATTAACGGTAACACTGAACCTGTCGAACGGGTGGGTTTCGGGAATTATTGTAAGCGGTGGCGCAAAACATGTCAAGATGTCAAAATGCAAAGTTGCAAACGGCTTCTATTCCTGTATAATCGCCGTGCTTTATTCCCGGCGGCTTTGTGAGACATGGAAGACCTGAGCAAAATACTCGAAGAAATACTGCCCTACGTGCAGACGCCGGCCCAATACATCGGCGGAGAGACGAACTCCGTCGTCAAGGACCCCCGCTCGGTTGACATCTCTTTCGCGCTGGCGTTTCCCGACACTTACGCAATCGGCATGTCGCACCTGGGCATGCAGGTGCTTTACAGCATTCTCAACGGGCGCGATGACATCGCGGCGGAGCGCGTCTTCTCGCCGTGGCCGGACATGGAAGGCGAGATGCGCAAGCGCGGCATCCCGCTTTTCTCGCTGGAGACCCGCAGACCAATCAGGGAATTCGACATAGTCGGCTTCTCGCTGCAGTACGAGATCTGCTACACGGAAATGCTCCGCATGCTCGACCTCGCCGGAATCCCGCCGCTGGCAAGCGAGCGCGCGGAGACGGACCCGCTGATTATCGCCGGCGGCCCGTGCGCGTTCAACCCGGAGCCGGTGGCCGACTTCCTCGACGCCATCCTCATCGGCGACTGCGAGCAGACGGTGCTTACCTTTGTTGACACGCTCAAAGCCGCGCGCAGGGAAGGCGCGCCGCGCAAGGAACTGCTGCGCCGCATCGCGCAGGCGCACGGCAGTTTCTACGTCCCGTCGTTGTACGAAACCTCGTACAACGCGGACGGCACTATCGCCGCCATGACGCCCCGCGGCGGAGCGCCGCCGACCGTCGCCAAGGCAATCGTCGAAAACCTGGATGACGCGCCCGCGCCTACCGCGCCGATTGTGCCGTACGTGGAGATTATCCATGACCGCATCGCAATCGAGATAATGCGCGGCTGTCCGAGCGGGTGCAAGTTCTGCCAGGCGGCGCGCGTCAAGCGGCCCGTTCGCACGCGCTCACTCGACGGCATCATGGCAATCGCCCGCGAGGCCTACAAAAATACGGGGTACGACGAAATCGCGCTGGTCTCGCTCTCCAGCAGCGATTATCCGGATTTCACGAACCTCCTTGCGAAAATCAGCGCGGAGTTCGCGCCGCTGTGCGTCAACATATCGCTGCCGTCCCTGCGCGTGACCGAGCAGTTGCGCGACCTGCCGCGATACCTCAACCAGGTGCGCAAGTCCGGCCTTACGCTCGCGCCGGAGGCCGCGACGGACACGCTCAGGCAGACGCTCAACAAGCGCGTGGACAACGAAGACCTCTACGCCGCCGCCCTTGAAGCCTACCGGCAGGGCTGGGACCTCATCAAGTTGTACTTCATGATCGGCCTGCCGGAAGAAAAGAAGGAAGACATCGACGCGATAGCGGAAATGACGGCCAAAGTCAGCACGCTGCGCCGCCAGACGAACAAAGGGCCGGGCCGCGTCAACGCATCCATCTCGACTTTCGTCCCAAAGCCTTTCACTCCGCTTGAACGCGTGCGCATGATTGACATCGAACGCACGCGCGAAATCCAGCGATACCTGCGGCAGAAAGTCCGCTCCCGCAAGATAAACCTCAAGTTCCACAACGCCGAGCGCAGTTTCCTCGAAGGCGTCTTCTCGCGCGGGGACAGAAGGCTCTCGCCGGTGCTGCTCGCCGCGTACGGAAAGGGCTGCAAACTGGACAGTTGGGACGAGATGTTCCGCTTCGACCTGTGGAAGCAGGCGTTCGCGGAATGCGGCGTGGACCCGAATTTCTACGCCATGCGCGAAAGATCGGCCGATGAGATACTGCCGTGGTCGTTCATAACTCACGACTGAGCGGCAAAAAATCCTAGTGTTTGCGCGCCAAACTTGTTAGATTATATGTAGAAGCAATGTTTACGGCTGTTTTTGATTGACCGGTTTAGTGAAGCGATGAACGCGATTCAAAAAGGACAAGTGGCCACATACGTGGGGATTGTGGTCAACATCTTCCTCGGCATTGTCAAGGTGATCGTCGGTGCTGTCGGCTACAGCGCCGCCCTCGTGGCCGACGGAGTGGAATCACTTTCCGATGTTGTCACATCAGGCGCGGTGCTCGTAGGACTCAAACTAGCCCAAAAGCCGCCGGACAAGGAGCACCCTTACGGACACGGACGCGCCGAATCGCTCATCGCAAAGGTCGTGGCGATAGTCATAATCGTCGTGGGCGTCACAATCGCATGGAACTCCATCTTCAGCCTCGTCAGCACGGAAAAGTTTGTGGTCCCGTCGCTGATGGCGCTGTTTGTTTCCGGCGGATCAATCGTGGGGAAGGAAGCCCTGTTCCAGTATAAGGTGCGCGTGGCGCGAAAACTCGGCTCCACATCCCTTCAGGCCGACGCCTGGCACCACCGTTCCGACGCGTTCTCCTCGATACCCGTGTTCATAGGCATCGGCGCGGCAATCGCCGGCGGGGAGAGGTGGCATTTCATGGATCACGCGGCAGCGGTAATCGCCGCGGCCATCATCGTCTGGGTCGGCGTCTCCCTCTTCAGGAAAAGTTGGGCCGAACTCATGGACGCCGCCGCGCCTGAGAAGACTTTGGAGCAACTCCGCAACATAGCGCTTGACGTCGGCGAGGTAAAAGGCGTCGAAAAGATTTTCTCGCGCAAGGCGGGACTGGATATTTTCGTGGACATACACATTGAAGTGGCTCCCGAGAAAACCGTTCTGGAGGGCCACGACATCGCTAAAGCGGTGAAGGCGGCGATAATTGAGAAGATGCCCGAGGTGCGCAGCGTGCTGGTGCACATCGAGCCTTACGGCGTCGCCAAGACCCCGGATAGCGAATCTTCAAGCGCGTCGCCATACGACGTCGTCTGGCCCAATTTCGGCTGCTGACCTTCCGGAAATCCCCCGCGAATCCGCACGGAAATTCCGCCAAATGTCAGCCTCTTGGCATTTTGACGTTTCTGTGTTATCCTCATGCCCCGCTGGATTCTTCACAACGATTTGACGCACGGAGGCACAATGAATATTTTTGCATCGAAGAGAGTCCAATCAATCGGCGTCTATGCGTTCGCCGAAGTGGACAACCAGGTTGCAATCCTGCGCGAGAAGGGCATCAGCCCCATAGATTTCGGCGTGGGCGACCCGACGAACCCGACGCCTTCTTTTATCATCAAGGCGCTGCACGAAGGCGCAATAAAGCGGGCATCCGCCGGCTACCCCAGTTACGCAGGCGCGCCGGAATACCGCCGCGCGGCGGCGGCGTGGCTCGAAAAACGTTTCGGCGTGAAACTCGACCCCGAAACGGAAATCTCCGCCACCATCGGCAGCAAGGAGGCGGTTTTTAATTTCCACGAAGGCTTCATCAATCCCGGCGACTGCGTAATCATCCCGTCGCCCGGCTATCCGCCCTACACGCGCGGCACGCTCTTCGCCGAGGGCAAGCCGTACCATATCCCGCTCCTTGAGAAGAACGGCTTCCTGCCGGACCTCGACGCAATCCCCAAGGACGTTCTCGTGAAGGCGCGGCTGATGTGGATCAACTACCCGAACTCCCCCACCGGCAAAATCGCGCCGCCGGAATTCTTCAGGCGCGTCGTGGAGTTCGGGCGGAAGCACGAAATCATCATCGCCTCCGACGAGGCGTACACCGAGATATATTTCACCGAGAAACCGCACGGCATCCTCGAATACGCGCGCGACGGCGTGGTCGCCTTCCACTCGCTCTCCAAGCGCAGCGCGATGACGTGCTACCGCGTTGGCTTCGCCGCCGGAGACAGGGGCATCATCGGCGTCTTCAAGAAAGTGAAAATGAACATCGACTCCGGCACGGCGACGTTCATCCAGGACGCCGCGATCGCCGCGCTCGGCGACGAGAAGCACGTGGATGAAATGCGCGCCGAGTACCGCGCCAAGCGCGACATCATGGTGGATGCGTTCAGGGCCGCGGGACTGCCGGATTGCGCGCCGGAAGCGACGATCTACATCTGGCAGAAATGCCCGAAGGGCGTGAGTTCCGTCGAGTTCGCGAAGGCGCTGCTCGCGCCGGAAATCGCCGTCGTGACGACGCCCGGCACGTGGCTGAGCGACAAGATGCCGGACGGCTCAAACCCCGGCGAGGGATACATCAGGCTTGCGCTCGTCCCGACCATCGAGGAGACGAAGAAAGCGGCAGAGCGAATCAGAAAGATGAAATTTTAGGCGAAGTCAAATGCCAAAGAACGCGGCGAAAACGCTGATGGCGATGCACCGGCGAATGTACGAACACTTCGGCCCGCTGCACTGGTGGCCGGGAGACACGCCATTTGAAATCATCGTCGGTGCAATCCTCACGCAGAACACCGCGTGGACGAACGCCAAGAAGGCAATCGCGAACATCAAGAACGCGGGCGCGCTTTCGGCGGAAGCGCTGCACAAAATGCAGCCGGCCCGGCTGGCCGCGCTCATAAAGCCGTCGGGTTATTTCAACATAAAGGCGAAGCGGCTGAAATCATTTCTCGATTTCCTCTTCCGCCAATACGGCGGCAGCCTCAGGAGGATGTTCCGCGAAAAGCCCGGCGCGCTGAGGGAGAAACTGCTGGCGGTCAACGGAGTCGGGCCGGAGACGGCGGACTCGATTCTGCTTTACGCGGGAAATATCACGACGTTCGTGGTGGACGCGTACACGAAGCGGATTTTCTCGCGCCACGGAATGCTCACTGGAAAGGAAAAGTACGACGAGGTGAAGAAATTTTTCGAGGCGAACCTTCCGCGCAAGACGCAACTCTACAACGAATATCACGCGCAGATTGTCAACGTCGGCAAACTATTCTGCCGCCGCGCGCCGCGCTGCGCCGAATGCCCCCTTCGCCCCTTCCTGCCCAAGAAATCCGCCTGATAACCCTCGCATCCCCCAGACTATTTTATGAACATGGCGTCGCCGTAGGAGTAGAAACGGTAGCCGTTCCGCTTCGCTTCCGCGTAGGCGGCGAGGATTTTTTCGCGGCCTGCGAACGCGCAAACGAGAACCAGCAGGGTGCTGCGCGGGAGATGAAAATTCGTTATCAGCGCGTCAACGAATTTAAACTGGAACCCGGGATATATGAAAAGGTCCGTCGAGCCGCCGCCCGGCGTTATCGCGCCTCTCAGCGCGAGCGATTCGAGGGCGCGGGTCGTTGTCGTGCCGACGGCGACGATGCGCCTGCCGTCTCGCTTTGCCCTGTTCAACTTCTCCACTTCCTCCGGCTTCATGTTAAACGACTCGCGGTGCATCTTGTGTTCCTCCACGCGCTCGACGCGGATGGGCGCGAACGTGCCGAAGCCGACATGAAGCGTAACGCGCGCGATCTCCACGCCCTTTTGTTCTATCTTCGTCAGCAACTCTTCCGTGAAGTGCAGGCCCGCCGTGGGCGCGGCGACGGAGCCGGGGTCGCGGGCGTAAACGGTCTGATACCGTTCCCTGTCTTCGGGCCGGGCCGCGTGGTCGGGGCGCACGCGCACAATGTACATCGGCAGCGGCGTGGTGCCCGCGCGTTCGAGCATGGTGAGGACATCGTCGTTCTCGCCGAAGCGGAGCCTATACAGGCCATCGGGGTCCCTGTTGATGATTTCCGCGCGCAGGCCGCCGTCGAAGAGTAGCGTTTCGTGGACGCGGAGTTTTCCCTTCGCCTGCATGAGAGCCGTCCAGCGATGATTGCCGCGGTCCTCCACGAAAAGTATTTCCACCTTGCCGCCGGTCTCGCGGTGCGCGTCGACGCGGGCAGGGATGACGCGCGTGTCGTTGAGGACAAGCGTGTCGCCGGGGGAAAGGCAATCAATTATCTCGCGGAAGACGCGGTGCTCCACGGCGCCGGCGGCGCGGTCAAGGACGAGGAGTTTCGACTCGTCGCGCTTTTCCGCCGGAACCTGCGCAATCATCTCTCGCGGGAGGTCATAATCAAACAGGGAAATGTCCATCGGTTCTCCAAGTCGCCAATCAGTATTTGCCCTTCCGCTTTTGCGCCTGCATGCGCGCGCGGCCGCAAAGCGGGCAGACCCACTTGCGCTTCTTGTGATACGAGCGCAGCATCTCGCGCATTTTTACTTTGCATCGCCGGCAGTACATGGGGACATTTTATCTTGCACGGGGCAGTCTCGCAATGAGTTCGGGGGTCAGACCACTATTCTACGAGACACGCCACTACGTGGCGGTCTCCGTAAATAGGGCCTGACCCTTTCGAACGTTGACACGGTAGCGCGTTTTTGTTAATTTCGACCTGTCTGTTAAACTTCAGTCATCACTTCTTCGACCAAAGGGGGGACACACAGTGGCGGGCCGGTTCGTTCATCTGCACGCGCACAGTCACTACAGCCTGCTCGACGGCGCGGCAACGATAGACGCGCTCATCGACGCGGCGCTCAGGGAGAAAATGCCCGCCCTTGCGCTGACGGACCACGGCAGCATGTTCGGCTCCATGGAGTTCTACAAAGCCGCGCTGGGCAAGGGAATCAAGCCGATAATCGGCTGCGAGGCGTACGTTGCGCCGGGCAGCCGCACGGACAGGACCACCCGCGAAAGCGAAGCGACGGCGCACCACCTGACACTCCTCGTTTCCGACGGCACGGGGTACAAAAACCTCCTGAAACTCGCCTCCGAGGCATATCTCACCGGCTTCTATTACAGGCCGCGCATCGACCTTGAACTGCTGCGCGCGCACCATCAGGGGCTGATTGCGCTGAGCGGCTGCATGAGCGGGCAGGTCGCGCGCCTGATCCTGAGCGACGACATGGAAGGCGCGGAACGCATCGCGATGCAGTACCAGGACCTCTTCGGCAAAGGGAATTTCTACCTCGAAGTGCAGGACCACGGCCTCTCCGAGCAGAAGCGGATGTGCGCCGGGATGCTCGCGCTGAGCAGGAAAACGGGCGTGCCGCTTGTGGCGACGAACGACGTGCATTACCTGCGGCGCGACGACTACGAGGCGCATGACGTGATGCTCTGCATCAACACCGGAAAACTTTTTGAAGACCCCAAGCGCATGCGCATGGGGACCGACCAGATGTATTTCAAGAGCGCGGCGGAGATGGCGGGCGTTTTCGACGGCATGGACCGGGCCATTGAGAACACGGTTGAAATCGCCGACCGGTGCAACCTGAAACTTGATTTGAGCACGCTCCATCTCCCGAAGTTCACGCCGCCGGACGGCAAGACGAACGAGCAATACTTCGAGGAACTCTGCCGCCGCGGGCTTCGCGAGCGTTTTAATCAGCCGACGCAGCAGTACAGCGACCGCCTGAATTACGAAATAGACACGATTGAGCGGATGAAACTGGTGGACTATTTCCTGATCGTGTGGGATTTCGTGCGGTTCGCGCGAGAGCGCGAAATTCCGGTGGGGCCGGGCAGAGGCTCGGTGTGCGGGAGCCTTGTCGCGTACTGCCTGCGGATAACGGACGTTGACCCGGTCAAATACAACATAATTTTCGCGAGGTTCATCGACATCGACCGCAAGGAGATGCCGGACATCGACATCGACTTCTGCATGAACCGGCGCGAGGAGGTGATAGACTACGTTCACAAGAAATACGGCGCGGATTGTGTAACGCAGATCATCACCTTTGGAACGATGGCGGCGCGCGGCGCGGTGCGCGACGTGGGGCGGGTTCTCAACGTGCCGCTGGCGGAAGTAAACGCGATCGCGAAGCACATCCCCGCGACAGGCGTGACGCTCAAGGAGGCGATCGACGCCGACCCGGAACTTCGCCAGCGCTACGAGAAGGACCCGCTGATAAGAAAACTCTTCGACATCAGCATGCGCCTTGAGGGGCTGGCGCGGCACGCCTCCGTGCACGCGGCGGGCGTGCTCATCGCGGACAGGCCGCTCTCCGAATACATCCCGCTTTACAAGAGCACCGACGGGGAAGTAACGTCGCAGTGGGACATGAAGATGGTCGAGGCGGCGGGGATGCTGAAGATGGACTTCCTCGGCCTCCGGACGCTCACGGTGATGGACACCGCGGCAAAACTCATCGGGCAGAACCGCGGCGTGGACATCGCTTTTCCCGCGCTGCCGCTGGATGACAAGAAGACGTTCGCGCTCCTGTCGCACGGAGAGACGAAGGGCGTGTTCCAGGTCGAGTCATCCGGATTCCGCGACCTGATGATAAGGCTCAAGCCGGACTGCATCGGCGACATAATCGTGATGATCGCGCTGTATCGTCCCGGCCCGCTGGGAGGAGGGATGGTGGACGAATTCATCGCGCGCAGGCACGGCAAGCGCAAGGCGGAGTACCTGCACCCCTTGATGGAAGGGCCGCTTAAGGAAACTTACGGAGTGATGGTCTATCAGGGGCAGATAATGCAGTTGGTCAATCAGATGGCGGGAATCCCGATGTCCAAGGCGCTCACGCTCATCAAGGCGATAAGCAAGAAGAAACAGGAGGAGGTCGCCGCCGTGCGCCCGGAATTCATCGAGGGCTGCAGAATAAGAGGGATCGGGGAAAAGATCGCCAAGGAAGTTTTCGACCAGATAAATTTCTTCGCCTCGTACGGCTTCAACAAGGGCCACTCGACGGCTTACGGCCTGATAACCTACCAGACGGCGTATCTCAAGGCCAACTACCCGGTGGAATACATGGCGGCGCTGCTGACATGCGACATCGGCAACTCCGACAAGATCGCGGAATACATGGGGGAGTGCCGCAGGATGCGGATTGACGTGGTCCCGCCGGATGTGAACACGAGCGACCTTGCGTTCACGGTTGACGGCGACAGGATACATTTCGGGCTGGCGGCGGTGCGAAACGTGGGCGAGCGGTCGGTCGAGGCGATCATCGCGGCGCGGAAGGAAGGCGGCGAGTTCAAGTCAATCTACGATTTCTGCGAGCGCGTGAACAACAAGGCCCTTAACCGGACGACGCTGGAGAGCCTGATAAAATGCGGGGCGTTCGATTCAACGAGGGCGCGGCGCTCGCAACTGATGGCGGTGCTCGACTCCGCGCTGCAGTCGGGAGCGCGCAGGCAGCAGGACAAAAAGGCCGGGCAGATGAGCATGTTCGGCTCCTTCGGCGCGGCGACGGCGGTAAAGGACGACGAGACGCTGCCTGACATGGAAGAGTGGCCGGAGCCGCTGTTGCTCAAGGGCGAGAAGGAGTCGCTCGGCTTTTACGTTACCAGCCACCCGCTGACGCGCCATGAGGACGTGATAAGACAGTTCTCGAACGCATCCGCCGGATCGCTGGCGGAGAGGAAGGACGGCGAGGGGGTAACAATCGGCTGCATGGTCCACAACTTCCAGCGAAAAGTAACGAAAAAGGGCAAGCCCATGGCGATCGCGGAGATCGAGGATTTGACCGGAAAATGCAAGGCGATTTTCTGGCCCGAAACCTACGAGCGGCATGCGTCGAAACTGGGCGACGAGGTGGCGGCATTCGTCATTGGCAAGGTTGACGCAAAGACGGAAGAACCTTCCGTCATCGTTTCCGACCTGATCCCCATGGAAGAGGGATACAAGCGGCTGACGAGGCGCGTAACAATCCGCGTGGATTGCGTGGGGGCGGACGAAAGCACCCTTGCGACGGTGAAAAAGATCCTGGCGGAGAACGCGGGGGAATGCCCGGTCGTTCTGGAATTCCAAGACGATTCGCGCAAGACATTGATGAAGGTTGAGAGGCGCCTTTTCGTCTCTCCGTCGAGGGAGATGGCGGCGGCGTTCGAGGAGGCGCTGGGCGTGGGGTGCGTGACGTTTGAGTAGCAGGCCCGCAAATCAACCCCTGAAGAGTCGCGAGGACAGAGCCGCCGCTTGTCATAGAGGCGCTATCACCCAAAACACTCAATGGTGTTGCCGGGAATTATGTTACCGTCGTGGGACAGATAACCAACGTAGGCCCAAAACCAGTAACCGACATAACGACTTATCTGTCTCTTGTAGATACTGAGAACAAGATGCCGGTCGATTTGGAAGATTGGAGCGTCGAAAAAGGGCTGTACATCGGCACCATAGAGCCGGGCCAGACGCTGCCGCTCAACTGGAAGATTCACTTTGTAAAAGCGGGTACGTACTCACTGATCATAGTTGCCGAAGCCCCTAGCAGCGATATACCTCAAGTAAGCAGTATCACCCAGTTCACGGTCAGCCCAAAACATAATCTGAATCCGGGGCAGGTGCTCGCAGCGGCACTCGGCACGCCTATCGTGCTTATTTTCATTTTACTCATGATACGATACAGAAGGCGTGTCGACTGAAAAAATGAAGCAGGGCCTGTGCCAATACAACGAAGTCCTTGTGACACGGATTCTGTTTTGCAGGTACCTTCCCAATATGTGATAATGATTTCGTTTCTGAAAGCATCCGCAAAGGGGAGGCGTGGCGGATTTCCGCGAGGCATTTCTTGGAAAGGTTGAGTTGACATGCTGGAGAAGAGCCAGGTGGAAGTCTTCGACTTCAAGAGGCGGGACTTCGCTGAACTGGCGGCGCTGACGCACGCGTATTTTACGGAACTGATGCAGTTCGACGATTCGATTGCCTTCGCGCAGGGTTGGGAGCCGCACTATCGACAGATTATGGAGGGCGCAATGGCGTCGCCGCACTTTTTCGTGCGAGGGGTGCGGGCGAAGGGGCAAACAGTCGGGTTCATCATGTTCGGTTATCGCGAAGAGTTGATGTGGCAGAAAAGAAGACGGGGGTATCTGTCGAACGTTTACGTAATCCCGTCGGAGAGGCGCAAGGGGCTGGGAAGGTTCATGGTGGAGGGCGCGTTGCAGACGCTGAAGCAGATGGACGTGGATGTGGTGGAGTTGGACGTTTACAACAACAACGATGCGGGCAGGCTCTTCTGGAAATCACTTGGTTTTGAGCCGTTCAAGGAACGTCTGCGAATGGATCTCACATGACGTAGCAAGTCAGAACCCGCTTTGACATGACACCTTCCATTTGCTATAAAAAACCGGCTTTGCGGACTTTTGTCCATTGCAGCGGGAGAACAAAGATGCGCATATTCGTGACCAACGATGACGGGATTGACGCTGAGGGCCTGAGCACCCTGCGCGAAGTCCTGCTAAAGTTCGGAGAGGTTATTGTCGTTGCGCCGGACAATGAGAGGAGCGCGGTGGGACATTCAATCACGCTGGGCACGCCGATTCGCTTTCGCCGGGTGAAACGCGACGGCGAACTTTTCGGGTACGCGGTGAGCGGGACTCCGGCGGATTGCGTGAAACTTGGGCTGTGCGAGATTCTCAAGGGGCCGGTGGACCTTCTCGTGTCGGGGATAAATCGCGGGTCGAACCTCGGCATAAATGCGTTTTACTCTGGGACGGTGGCCGCGGCGCTCGAGGGGGCGCTCTTCAAGGTGCCGTCGATGGCAATCAGCGCGGATTCCTACGAGGACGTGTCCTTCCGCGATGTTGGAACAATCGTGGAGCGGATCCTGCCCGACATCCTGAAAAGCCGCACGGAGGTGGGCTGGACCTTCCTGAATATAAATATCCCGAACGTGAAGCCGGACCAGGTGGCCGGCGTACGCGCCGCGCCGATGAACTGTTCCGGGTTCGAGGAAAAATTCCAGGAGCACAAGGACCCGCGCGGAGGGATGGTGTACTGGATGATGGGCGGGGTGTTGCCATTGCAGGAGACGGAAGAGGACGACACCCTTCTTATACGCAAAGGTTTTGTAACAATCACGCCGCTACGGTATGACCTTACGAACCGCGAAATCCTGGAGAAAATGCGAAAATTTCGTTTTTCCATGAACCCCGGCCGGTGATCTTCACAACCACGTAAAGAGGAGGATAATACCATGAAGATGCAATGGTTAGGACATGCCTGTTTCCTTATCACAACGTCGGGCAATCTCAGGATATTGACGGATCCCTATGATTCATCAATTGGCCTGAAGTTACCGCCCGTCAGTGCCGATATAATCACTACCAGCCACGGGCACTTTGACCACGCCGCCGTGAGCGAAGTGCAGGGCACGCCAAAAGTTGTCAATTCAACGGAAGGCCTCGATCTCGGCAAGGTGAAAATCCGCGGAGTGGCGACCTATCACGACGAGCACAAGGGCGCTGAACGCGGGCAGAACATCATCTTCCTCATCGAAATTATCGAAGGAAGAGAGACTTTTACGATATGCCACGCCGGAGATTTGGGCCACACGCTGACGCCGCCAACCCTGGAACGTTTGACCGGCGTCGATGTATTGCTGATTCCAGTAGGCGGCTTCTACACGATTGACGGTGTCGGCGCAAGGAAGGTGACCGAACAGATTAAGCCGCGAATCGTGATACCGATGCACTACAAGATACGCGGCGTCTCTCTGAACATCAGCGGGGCGGAAAAATTCCTGGAAGGGAAAAAGGACGTGAAGAGGCTGAATGAACTGGTATTGACGAATCGAGCCGAGTTGCCCCCTGAAACGCAGGTCATCCTGCTGGAAAAGGCGAATCTATAGGCGCAGGGGAAAAGACGCAACACAACGCCGCCAAGCAACAGCAAAGGGCTTCAAGCAATGCTTACGAGAAGCATGGAAGAACTGAGCGAGGGCATGGTCACGAAAGAACCGGTGCTGGATGCAACTGGCAACGTGGTCTTGCGTGAAGGAATCAGGCTGACCAAGAAAATCATAACGGCGCTAAGGCACCGCGGCATAACCAGCATATCCGTTGACGGCGCGGAAAGACAGAGCACCCACGAGCACGACGACCTATCCGGCCTGACTGAAGCGGAAAGAAACCGGACTTGCAGGCAGATTGAGGAAAGAATCGACAGGATTTTCACGGGCCAGAAGGACGGAAGAATGCTGGAACTGGCGGAAGCGGCAAAGCGCTATCACAAGAGTAAAATAAGGTAGTCGAAACAATGAGACAACACGGGATAAAGCAGGTACTCGCAACCATAGAGGGTCTGCCGACCCTGCCGGATACGCTGGCGCGGATGAACGTGCTGGTCAGCGACCCGGACACCACCGCGCGCCAGGTGGGACAACTCATTGCCTCCGACCCGCCCATTGCCGCAAAGACGCTTAAGGTGGTGAACTCGCCCTTCTACGGATTTCCCACGCGGATAACCACTATAACACACGCGATAGTAATCCTGGGCTTCAGCACCGTGAGGAGCCTTGTGCTCAGTTCAAGCATATTGCAGGCCTTCGGGGACAAATCCTGCCGGATGTGCACGAAATCATTCTGGAAGCACTGCGTGGCGACAGGCGCAGCCGCAAAAGTGCTGGCACAGACGCTAAGATACCTGGCGCTGGAAGAGTTTTTCATCGCGGGCCTCCTGCACGATGTCGGCAAGATAGTCATCTGCGGGTATCTTGAGGAGGAATTCAGAGAAATCGAGCGGCTCGTCAACGAGAAGAACATCCTAATGTACGACGCGGAGGAAGAAATCCTCCACGGCGTAACTCACGCGGATATCGCCGGCGCGCTCTTCGAGCAATGGAATCTCCCGAAGGGCCTTGTGAAGAGCGTAACCTATCACCACACGCCGTCTCTCGCCGGCGACGAAAGGCGCATCACAAGCATACTGCACATGGCCGATGTCCTCGCCCGCGCCCTGATGCGGGGCAATCCGGGCGACCGCAGGATACCGACCGTTGACCCCCAGGCCTGGGACGACACCGGGATAAACCCGCGCGAACTGGATCATCTGTTGCCCGCTATTGACGAGGAAGCCGAAAAAGCCTCGGTTTTCCTTGAAATGGTCTAGCCATCTCCCAAATTCGATTATTCATGCCTGTGCATCATGGTGATTTTACCGTTCTTAAAGACCGCTGCGTTGCCGGAAAAGACCCATGAGACAAAACGAGACAGAACCCGACTCCCTTGCAAGTGAACTCGCGGCGTTGCACGAGGAACTTGAAACTCAGTGGGCGCTCTGGAGGGAGCTGATCGAGTGCGCGCCCGCAGGCGTGATGGTGCTTGACAAGGCCGGCGGCATTCGCCACTACAACCGCAACATCGCCGCCATGTTTGACATCCGGGAACAAAATATCGCGGGGAGGCATTACGCGGATGTCCTGCCCGAGGGCATCGCGGAGGAAATCAGGCGGACGCGCGCCGATGTAATGGAAGGCGGCCACGTAATAAACCGGCCGTTCCGGCACTCAATAGACAAGGCGATAGAAATCGACCTCGGGATCAACGCTACGTTGTTCAACGTCAAGCAGGAACCGTTCATCATCATCGTCTGCCACGACCGGACCGCGGAAAAAGAACTGGAACGGCTCCGCACCCTTGACGCGAAAAAGACGGAGTCCCTTTCCCGGACCGCACATGAATTGAAGAACCCCCTTAGCGCCATAAAGGCCTATTGCGAGGTCCTTGTGGAAATGCTCCACGGGCAAGGCACGGCGGCGGGTTTCCTCAAAGGCATCGACCAGGAAGCCGGCCTTCTCCTGAGACTCGTGGGAGAACTGCTGAATGTCTCGGGCATCGAATCCGGCCGGCTGAAACTCGCCCTCGAGGAAGTGGACCTCGTGAATTTGGTGAGAGACTCCCTGTACGACATCGACATAACGAACAAGAATCACCGACTGGTCTTGCGCTCAGAACAAGGGCTGCCGCCCATCATCGCAGACCAGTTCATGCTCAAGGAGGTCATCACAAACCTGGTTTCAAACGCGATAAACTACTCCCCCGGCGGCGGCGACATCATCATCGAAGTCCGAAGACAGGGGAAAAGCGTCCGCATGGACGTGCTCGACCACGGCCTCGGCATACCGCAGGAACATCTTGCAAATATCTTCGAAAAATTCTATCGTGTATATCGGCCCGAGTGTCCGGACATACCCGGCTGCGGACTGGGACTGGCCATCGTGAAAGGCATAGTTGAAGCCCACAGGGGAACGATATCCGTCGAGAGCGTCCCGGGCGAAGGCTCAAAGTTCTCGGTTGTCCTGCCGATCTCCCGGGCCTTTGACGTGGTCCGTGAGCGAGCCGCGCTTGAAAAGCAGCCGTTCGCCTAATCTCCTGTAATCAGGAGCGTACATGGACAAATTTGAATACAAAAACGGCACACTGTATTGCGAGAACGCCAGAGTCGGCGATATCGCGGAAAAAGTAGGCACGCCCCTCTACATATATTCCCGCGCGACAATCGAACACCACTACAAGCAGATAGAAGAGGCCTTCCGCGGCACTTCCACCCTCATCTGTTACTCCATCAAGGCCAACGGCAACCTGGCGTTGCTTCGCATTATGAAAGACCTCGGCGCCGGTTTCGACGCCGTTTCCGGCGGCGAGATCTACCGTGCGCTCGCCATCGGCGCGGATCCAAAAAAGATCGTGTTCGCCGGGGTCGGCAAGACCGATGAGGAAATCCGCTACGCCCTCCAGGCGGGCATCCTCATGTTCAACGTCGAATCGCGCGAGGAGATGGAGAACATCGACCGCATCGCCCTGGAAATGGGCCGCGTGGCGCCCATGGTCCTGCGCGTCAACCCGGACGTTGACCCCAAGACGCACACCTACATCACCACCGGCAAGGCCGAAAACAAATTCGGCATAGACCTCCTAAGCACCGAGGAAATAGTGGCGGAAATCCCGCGCCTGAAGAACCTGCAACTCCTGGGATTCCACTGCCACATCGGCTCGCAGATAACCGACATCGAGCCTTACAACTTCGCAATGCGGCGGATGATGGACCTCTTCCAGAAATGCCGGAAGTCCTACCCCATCCAGTACCTGAACATCGGCGGAGGCTTCGGGATATACTATAAGGGCGACGAAGCCAGGCCGGTCCGCGAATTCGCCCAGCAGATCATGCCCTTCGTCGAGGCCACAAAATGCCGCCTCATTCTGGAACCCGGGCGCTTCATCGTCGGCAACGCTGGCATCCTTGTTACCCGCGTGCAATACATCAAAAAATCCGGCCCGAAGCGTTTTGTAATTTGCGACGCCGGAATGAACGACCTCATCCGCCCCACTCTTTACCAGGCCTATCACAGGATCTGGCCCGTAACCACCGACCTCCCGCTGAACGCCCCCGGGCGCGAACTGTCTCCGGCGGACGTCGTCGGGCCTATCTGTGAATCCGGCGACTACTTCGCCAGGGACCGCGCCCTGCCCGAGATGCACCGGGGCGACCTGATGGTGATCTTCAGCGCAGGCGCTTACGGCTTCACAATGAGCAGCAACTATAATTCGCGCCCGAAGCCCCCGGAAGTCCTCGTCGAAGGAAACAACTGGCGCGTCGTCAGAAAACGCGAAACCTACGAAGACCTCGTCAAAGACGAAACAGAACGTTGACAAAACCCCTCGCCAAAGGTACCCTAGTATAATCGCCTTAAGAGGGCGGCGATTAAGACCGCCACAGGGAGGAAAATTTCACACCTATAAACATCGGGAGGAATTGCCATGCTGTTGTCTTGGCCCAGATGTATCGTAGCGCTTCTTGTACTCACGTTGCTTGTCTTCGCTTCCTGCTCGCGGCCTATCGTCAAGCCGGAGGGCAAGGAGGTTGCCCAGGCGCAACCAGCGCCTGCCCCGCAACCCACGCCGGAAGCAGCACCGGCTCCAGCACCGGCTCCTGCTCCTGAGCCAGCGCCAGCACCGGCTCCTGCTCCTGAGCCAGCGCCAGCACCGGCTCCTGCTCCTGAGCCAGCACCAGCACCGGCTCCTGAGCCAGCACCAGCACCGGCTCCTGCTCCAGCGCCCGCTCCGGCACCTGCACCTACGCCTGAGCCAGCGCCAGCACCGGCTCCTGCACCCGAGCCAGCGCCCGCACCGGCTCCTGCACCCGAGCCAGCGCCCGCACCTGCACCTACACCTGAGCCAGCACCAGCACCGGCTCCTGAGCCAGCACCAGCACCGGCTCCTGCTCCAGCGCCCGCTCCGGCACCTGCACCTACGCCTGAGCCAGCGCCAGCACCGGCTCCTGCACCCGAGCCAGCGCCCGCACCGGCGCCTACGCCTGAGCCAGCACCAGCACCGGCTCCTGCTCCAGCGCCCGCTCCGGCACCTGCACCTACGCCTGAGCCAGCGCCAGCACCGGCTCCTGCACCGGCTCCTGCTCCTGAGCCAGCGCCCGCACCTGCACCTACACCTGAGCCAGCACCAGCACCGGCTCCTGCTCCAGCGCCTGCGCCTGCTCCGGCACCTACGCCTGAGCCAGCACCAGCACCTACGCCTGAGCCAGCGCCAGCACCGGCACCCGCGCCCCCTCCTCTTCCGGATGATTTGGATAGCCGGCTGGCTGTCCTCACAGACCTTCAGAATCTTCTCCAGAAAGGCGACATTCCCGGCGCTACTGTCAAGAATAATGACCTCATCAGAGGGCTCTCCGCAAGAACCGCCCTTGCAATCGTTAGAAAAGTCGGCTACGCGCCGTTTAACGAACTAATCAAAAAGGGCGAGCCGTTCCGCTCCACCGCCGTGAATATCGCCGCGCTCGCCCAGGAGGCATCCTTCACCGAACTGACCGATCCCGAGGCGATCCGCACCGTCGTACGCGATCTGCTCGGCGAGGACGTTGGAAAATCCGCCGCCGCATTCCGCGCGCTGAAGGAGAGCATCGGGGAATTCGGCGTACAGTACCTCCTTGAAGCATGGAACACCGCCGGCGGTCCCCGCACGCGCGCGCAGATTCAAATTGCTCTGAGCGAGATCGGCGCCCGCGCCGTGCCGCCCATGATTGCCGCGCTCGACACGCAGGACGTGCTTCTTAAGGGAATGCTCATCAGCGTGCTGTCAGGACTGAAGGACTGGCGCGCCGCCGCAAAACTCCGCGAACTGGCTGACGATACGAATCTGAGCGATGACATGCGGAGCGCGGCGTTGAAGGGGTGCATCGCAATAGTCGCCGAACACGCGGGAGCCGACGCGGAGAAACTTTCCGCATCACAACTGGACACGATGATCGCCGAGGATTACCTGGCCAACCGCACAAGCGCCAAGCGCAACGTTATCCCGCGCTTCTATCTGAGCGAAGGCGCAAGGTTCTTCGCGTGGTCGTTCCAGAACGGCGCGCTTGCCTATGCGCCCGTCCCAAGATTCGCATATAACCACGAAATGGCAATAGAGGCGGCCGCCCGAGCGCTCGCGCTCGACGCCGGCAATCAGCAGGCGGCGAACATCCTCGTTTGCGCAAGGATGGCGGAAATCCCCGCCGGCCAGATTATTCTCGATTACGACGCGGCACAGAACAAGACCGTGCTGACCGACGTTGAACGCCAGGCCATCACAGACGCACTCGCCAAGGCGCAGGCCAAAGCCCCTGCCGCCGTTGCGCTGGGCCTGCGCGCCCTCTGCGGAGCGGTGGAAATGGCGATGAATTACAATCTCGACCAGTCAGCGGTCATGTGCCTGAACGCCATTGCTACGCTGCCCGAAGCCCAGACCGCGCAGTTCCTGCCGGAAAAGGCGGAGGGCAAGGAAGGCATGTACGGCTATCCCATCATAAAAGCCATGTGGGCCGGCAGCCGCCAGGTTAAATACACCGCCGCAATTACACTGGCGCGCATCTCCGGTTCAAGGCCGTTCGCACAAAAAGAACTCGTGACCGACCTCCTCCTGAAGGCGATGGAGGAGACCGCAACGCTGCGCGTGCTGGTTGTGCACCCGGACAACGACGCCCGCAACACGCTGAGCCTGAGCCTCAAGGCACTTGGCTACGACGTTGTCGTCGCCCAGGACTCCACGGAAGGCCTGGCCAAGGCCATGGACTTCCCGGCGCCGGATGTCATCATTGCCTTCAACGAACTGGACCGAACAACAAACGCCTTCATCGTCAGACTGCGCGACAACCTGACGACCGCGCAGATGCCCATTCTCATTGTCACCACGCCGGAGATGCTCGAAGGCGATAAGACCCGCTTCAGTTTCGCAACCGTGAAGGGCTTCATCCCGAATATCACAGACCAGGCGGCCATCGGCGCCCTGCTTGCAACATTCAAGAACGTCAGCGGCTGGCAAGCCAGGCAGAACGAGGCGATCCTGCAGCAGGCGGCGGGAATCATCGCAAGTGTGGAGGGGCCCAACCCCATTATAGACCTTGCGCCTTACGCCGACAGGCTCATCGCAATCACGCAGAGCGATCGCACTCTTGTAGCGCGTGTCAGCGCGATGGAAGCGTTGGGCAACTGGGGAATTGAAGCGGCAATCGCTCCTGCCGGAGTAATACTGGCGAACACGGCGGCGCCGAAAGAACTGCGCGCCGCATCCGCGCTGGCAATCGGTTCAATACTGGCCAAGGGCAAGGTGAACGCCGTGAGCGAAGAGACGCTTACGATACTCCTCGCGGCGCTGAACAGCCCTGATGTGGAAGTCGCCAATGCCGCGGCGGTCGCACTGGCATCAGCGCCGCTCACGCCTGAGCAGCGCGCCCGCATACCCTTAAGATAAAGACATGCTCAGTTATCGCACGGCTGGAGAATCGCACGGAAAGGCCCTGGTCGCTCTGATCGAGGGCCTTCCTTCTGGTGTGCCGGTGCCGGAGGCTGCGGTTGCGGACTTCCTGACCAGACGCAGACGCGCCGGAGGCAGAAGCGCGCGGATGGCCGTTGAGGACGATGCTTTCGAAATCGTCGCCGGCGTCCGCGGCGGTGTCAGCACCGGCGCCCCGGTTGCCATCATCATCAATAATCGCGACTACCGCCCCGCCCCGCAGCCTCTCCATGTTCCACGCCCCGGACATGCTGATCTTGCCGGAATGCTCAAATACGATACAGACGATGCCCGCGACATCGCGGAACGCGCGTCCGCCCGGGAAACGGCGGCCCGTTGCGCGGCGGGAGCCGTCGCCGCGTCCATGTTGAAGACGCTGGGGATCGAGGTCTTTGGACACGTCGTCGCCATCGGCACGATTCGGCTGGCGCCGAGGCGGCTGACGCTCGCGCAGGCATTGCATGTCCGCAGCCGGTCGCAATTCTACACCGTCCACCCGGAAAGGGACGACGCGATCGCCGGCGAGATGGAGCGCGCCGCGAAAAAAGGAGACACGCTGGGGGGCGTTTTCGAAGTCAAGGTCATCGGCGCACCGGCGGGACTGGGCAGTTGCATGCAGGCGGCGGAAAGGCTCGACGCGCGGCTCGCCGGAGCGATGATGTCCATACCCGCAGTCAAAGGCGTGGAAATCGGCGACGGTTTTGCGATTGCTTCCCGCCGTGGGTCTGAAGCGCACGACGAAATAATCCTGAAGAGCGGCGTCATAACGCGCCCGACGAACAGGGCCGGCGGAATCGAGGGCGGCATGACAAACGGCGAGGTGATCATCATCCGCGCCGCAGTTAAGCCGATACCGACGCTGGCGAATCCTCTTCGTTCGATTGACATGCGCAACATGAAACCCGCGAGAGCGCCGGCGCTGCGCGCGGATATTTGCGCCGCGCCCGCCGCGTCCGTCGTCGGGGAAGCGGCAGTGGCTTTCGAAATTGCGCGCGCCGTGACGGAGAGATTCGGCGGCGACACATTGCGCCGCGTCCTGGCAGCAATGCGCCGTACTTTCTAACGCGCCTAGTCCGACGCGGAAAATGCAACCAATGTCTGCCGTAACGTGTGTTTTTACAATACCTTAGAGCGACGTGGCGGAAACTTTTGCACCAAGGTTTGCTTTTTGCCAAGTTGACAGGGTATAATATGGCAGGTGGTGATGTTGTGATAATGCAAATTGATTTTCCCATAGACCTGTAAGTGGTGCACTCAAAATGAAGAGAATATTACCTTTCCTAATCCTGGTCGCGGCAATTCTTCTCCTTTCCGTTCCCGCTTACTCCGCTCCGTGGCGGTTCATTGTTGTCGGAGACACCCGCGGCACGACATCCAGCGATCCCAACGGCGTCGGCAGCATCAATACCACTATCTTGACCGAGATCGCAAACAAGGTCGCCGTGTCGGGCGCATCTTTCGTGCTGGTTCCGGGCGACCTGGTGAACGGAAGCACAACGAACCAGAGCCTGCTTGAGACACAACTCAATCTGTGGCGCAGCACAATGGCGCCGGTTTACAACGCGGGCATCGGCGTTTATGCCACGCCCGGCAACCACGAGATGACAAGTACCGCCAGCCAGGAATTAGCGTGGCAGGATGTCTTCTCAGACATGCCCACAAACGGCCCTGACGGCGAGAAGAAGATGACTTACTCCTTCAAGTTCAACAACGCGTTTATCGCCGCGGTCAATACGAACAACGTTCCTGACGCCGGCGACCCGACCGCCCAGCACCAGGTAAACACCACATGGCTAAACAATCAAATTAATTCCAACCCCAGCCAGCATGTCTTCGTGTTTGGCCACGAGCCGGCGTTCACGATGAACCATCCTGACAATTTGTCCAACTATCCCGCGATCCGCGATCAGTTCTGGAACATCTTGGGCGGCACCCCCGACAAGGTTTATTTCACCGGACACGATCATTTTTATGACCATGCAACGATGCCGGACGCCAACGGGAACGTGGTTTCGCAGTTCGTCGTAGGCACCGGCGGCGCGCCTTTGACAACGTGGAGTCCCCCCTACGGGGAAACAGATGTGACGGGTATTTACCACGCGAAGATGTACGGGTATATGATTGTTGAAATCGACGGGCCGAACGTGACGATGACAATGATGGGAAGAACGGGCACGAATGTTTATGCCCCCATCGAGACTATCGCATACTCCGTGCCGGTGCCGGAGCCTGTGACGATTGTTTTGGTGTTGCCGGCACTTTTCGGCCTTGCGGGAATTGCCTTCAGGAGAATGCGCGCCGCATAACGCGAAGTTGAAGCGACAGCAAAAGGCCCTGCGCTTTTGAGCGCGGGGCCGTTTTATTCAAGAGCGGAGAAATTTTCAGGCCGTCAGTTCGTGTTTGAACGAATCGAGTTGGCTCTTGAGGCGCATGACAATCTTGGAATGTATCTGGCAGACGCGAGACTCGGAAAGGTCGATAATCTGGCCGATCTCGCGCATGGTGAGTTCTTCGTAGTAATAAAGTATCATTATCAGTTTTTCCTTTTTCGACAGTCCCTTGGTGAGAAATTCAATCAGTTCGCGCCTCTGGAGGTCATCCATCGGCGGGTCTCCCTTCACGTTTTCCACGAGTTCCATTTTGGTGAGCGACTTGTCGTCGTCATTCTGCTGGGTTTTTTCACTGAGAGAGAGAATCGTTATCGCGCTGGCCTCGCGGACCATCTCGTCATATTCACCAAGCGGTATGCCGAGTTCACGGGCGAGTTCGGCGTCGCTTGGTTCGCGGCCGAGGCGGATCTTGAGTTCATTGGCGGCGTTGCTGATTTTGTGGGCTTTTGTTCGGACAAGGCGGGGAACCCAGTCGAGGTTTCGCAGTTCGTCGAGGATTGCGCCGCGGATGCGGTTGACGCAGTAGGTTTCAAACTTCACGCCGCGTCTGACGTCGAAGCCGTCTATGGCCTGCATCAGGCCGAAGATGCCGGCGCTGATGAGATCGTCAAGTTCCACGCTCTGAGGGAGTTTCGCCAGCAGCCTCTCACCAACGTAGCGGACCGTGGGAAGGTATTTTTCAAGGAAGTAGTTGCGGAGCTTGTCGTCCTTTGTCCGCGCATACTCCTTCCACAAACGCACTTCGTTGTCAGGAACATTAACAGTTTCTGCGGTGATCTTGGATTTTGCCATTGATGATTCAGAACTCCGCCCCTTGCCGTTCTTTTGCAGCCTTCTCGTCGTTACACTGCTTGTAGTCGCCATGAAAGATCGCCCTAATATAGTATAGATATCCGACGTTTTCAAGCATTAAGAGGAGCGGGCCCGCATTTGCATCAACGCCTCTGCTTGCTAAGCGGTGTCGGCCTCGCCCTCCTCGGCCGGCGTCTCCTCCGGGGGCGCTTCTTCGCCGAACAGGCTGTCAAGCAGGATCCTGTTGGCAACAGCGCCGATCAAAAGCCCCAGGAAAAAGAAAATCGCCATGGCCGCCAGCGCGCGCAATAACACATCCTGCACATCCACGTCCGCCACCAGGCCGGACACGCATGTCACGAAAAAGGCGAATGTCGCCATAAAGCCGGAAAATCTTTTCGTCATTCTACTCTAGACCGGAATCTGCGGAAAAGCCGCCGGAAGAAACCGCTCTTCTTCCTGCGCTCGCCTTTGCGCCGCTGGATTTCAAGGGCATCGAGCGTCTTTCGCAAGCAACGGGAGGCCGGAGAGCCGGGGTAAGCCAGAATGAAAGGCCGTCTGGAGCGCACGGATGCTTCCACGGCCTCATCCCGCACGATGTAGCCGGCGTATTCCACGCAAAGGCCGAGAAAATCCCTGCTGACGCGAATTATCTGGTTCGCGATCCTCCCCGCTTCCCCGCCGCCCGACACCATGTTCATAAGCACAAATACATTACCATAATCGGCTTCTCTCGACAGAACCTTTATAGCCGCGTAGGCATCGGTGATGCTCGTCGGCTCGGGCGTCGCCACGACAACGACATCATCGGCCGCCGCGACAAAATCCATGACGTTCCGGCTGACGCCCGCGCCGGTGTCCACGATTACAAGGTCGGCGGAGGATTCGAGGTATTCCAGTTGCGCGATAAGGCGTTCCCTCACGTCGTCCGCGAGGTCCGCCAGCCCCGGCAGCCCGGACGCGCCCGGGATAACCTTGATGCCGCCCGGCCCATCGGCGACTATCTCGACTATGCTCTTGCGGCCAGTGATGACGTGCGAGATGTTGTATCTGGCGCGAAGGTCGGTAAGCACGTCGATATTCGCCAGCCCCAGGTCCGCATCGACAAGCGTAACCCTGTGGCCGAGCCTCGCGGCGGCAATTGCCATGTTCAACGCGATATTGCTCTTCCCGACGCCGCCCTTGCCGCTTGTTACCGTTATCGTGCGCGCATGCGGGGTCAGAGCGTCCACCATCATGCGCAGTTTTGTCGCCTGATCCGTTATCACTATCATGCCCTCAAAATTATCGCCGCCATCTTTCCCGCATCGGCCACCTCAATGTCGTCCGGCACTTCCTGGCCGGTTGTGATATATGAAGCGGCTTTGTTCACCCGCAGCAAAATGTTGAGCAGGTGCCCGCGGCACGGGGACTCGTCTATCTTGGTAAGAATCACCTTGTCATGCGCCAGCGGCCCAAAACGCTCCGCAATGCTCTCAACGTGCGCCGTGTGCGTCGTTGCGCTGACGACAAGGTGCACCTCATCGAATTTCCCGGCTTCGAGGAACGCCTTGAGTTCCTGCATTTTCTGCGCGTCGCACTGGCTGCGCCCCGCCGTGTCAACAAGGACGACATCCTTGCCGCTGAACGCCTGCAACGCTCCGGTCAGTTCATCAGGCGTCAGGACGACGTTGATGGGGATTCCGATGATGTCCGCGTAGGTCTTGAGTTGCTGAACCGCGGCTATCCGGTACGTGTCAATTGTTATCAGCCCGACATCAAGTTTTTCGCGGAGTTTGAAATTCGCCGCCAGTTTGGCTATCGTTGTCGTTTTACCCACGCCGGTCGGGCCGATGAGCGCAACGGTCCTCGCCGACTTCCCGCCGCGGGCGATCGGCCCGGCAACGCGAATCATGCGGGCCACAATTTGCGCTTCAGTGGCGGCATCACCGGAGCCGCCGTCTTTGGCCCTCCGGACAATTGCCTTTGCGCTGGCCTCGTCCACTCCCCGGCGCAGGAGGGCGTCGAAGAGGTCAACGAAGTGATCCGCGCAGTTTTTGAGATTCTTGCGGTGTTCGCGGCGGACAAGGTCGCAAATCAGCGACTTGATGTTGCCGACCTCGGCCTCGATTGAATTAAGCGCGGAGGCCGCCAGCGGCTGAGGGGAAGCCGCCGGCATGTCGGGAGGGGCCGCTGTTTTATATGCACTCTCCAGCAAAGCATTCGCCGGGGGGCGCTGCGCGGGCGTTTCGCGTTTCGTGTGCGTGAGCACCCGCACATCATCCGAGGCGGTTATCTCAATAATCTCGCGCCCGCCCAAGCCCAAGAATCCGCCGCGCTTGAAACTCTTCGTATGGAGGATCACGGCATTACGGCCCATATCGGCCTTGACCCTGTCAAGCGCTTCTTTCATTGTTGCGCCCTCGTACTTTTTTAAATTCATTCTTTATACTCCGCTGTTCCTGACGATTCCACGGCGATGCCCGTTACTATTTCATTGTATGAAAGCACCGCCACATTCAATTTCGTGGTGTCCATAATCCGCTTCACCTGCGCGCGGATCTGCGGCGAGCAGAGGACGACCGGCGCGTGGCCGGCGCTCACGAGTTTTTCGATCTCTTTCGAAACGCTTTCGATGAAGCGGTTGATGTCCTTCGGCGACATGTTCAGGAACGTCCCGCGGTCGGTGCGTTCTATGCAGGAATTGATCTTGTCCTCAAGCCGCGGGTCGAGCGTGACGACGTGAATCTTGCCGTCTTTCTCCATGTACTGCTCGCATATCAGACGCGCGAGGCCGTGGCGGCAGTACTCCGCCAGTATCTCCGGGTCCTTAGTGCGCGAGCCATAGTCGCCGAGCGTCTCAAGTACGCTGCCGAGATCGCGGATGGAGACGCGCTCTTTCAGAAGATTCTGGAGAACCCTGTGCACATCGCTGATTTTGAGCGCGTCCGGTATGACCGATGCGACAAGCGCTGCGGACGTTTCCTTGAGATTCTCGACGAGATGGTTTACGTCTTCGCGCGTGATAATATCAGCCGCGTTGGACTTAATCACTTCCGACAGATGAGTGGAGATAACCGTGGTCGCATCAACAACGGTGTAACCGAGCGCCTCGGCGCGCGGGCGCTGCGCGGCGGTAATCCAAACGGCCGGCAGGCCGAACGCCGGCTCCCTGGTCTCAACTCCTTCGATCTTGCCAGTCGTGGCGCCCGCAGCCATCGCAAGGAACCCGTCGGCAACCGCTTTGCCTCCGGCGACCTTAGCGCCCCTGATTTTGATGACGTATTCGTCCGGTTCGAGTTGCATGTTGTCGCGGATGCGGATCGGCGGAACAATGAAACCCATCTCCGTCGCGGCCTGGCGGCGGATCATCGTCACGCGGTTCAGCAGGTCTCCGCCCTGCGAAACGTCAACGAGTTTGATAAGCCCGTAGCCGACCTCAAGCCCCATTGGATCGACATGCAAAAGCGCCTCGATGCGTTCCGGTTTCTTGGGCGCTTCCCTTGCCTTCTGTTCAGCCGCCGCCACCGCGGCCCGGTGCCGTCCGCGCACCATCACTATCGCCACGCCGGTGCACGCAGCCATCACGATGAGCAACGGCACGGTCGGGAATCCGGCAAAGAACATCACCATGAGGAAGCCCACAACCATGAACAGCGATCGCGGCTGGGAAAATATTTGGCCGAAGAAATCGCGGCCCAGGTTTTTCTCCGCCGTGGAGCGGGTAACGATGATGCCCGAGGCGATTGAAATGAGCAGCGCCGGCACCTGGGTTACGAGCCCGTCACCGATGGTGAGTATCGTGTAAACGCGCACGGACTTGGCGATGTCCTTGAAAGCAATGTAGCCCACGATAAGACCGCCGACGATGTTGACAATGGTAATGATTATGGCGGCGATGGCGTCGCCTCGGACGAACTTGCTTGCGCCGTCCATTGCGCCGTAGAAGTCAGCCTCGCGGGTGAGTTTGTCGCGCCGCGCGCGGGCCTCTTGCTCGTTTATCAGGCCGGCGTTCAGGTCCGCATCTATGCTAAGTTGCTTGCCGGGCATGCCGTCTAACGTGAAACGCGCGGCGACTTCGGCGATGCGGGTGGCGCCCTTGGTGATGACAATAAACTGGACAATGACGATTATGGCGAATATGATGAAACCCACCACCGGGTTGTCAGCGCCGACGAACGCTCCGAATGTGTACAGCACCTTTCCGGCAAAGAGCGGCGGTTCCTCGGGTTTTACCGCGCCGAGGATGAGGCGCGTTGCCGCGATATTGAGCGCAAGGCGGTAGAACGTGGTCATCAACAACATCGTCGGGAACACCGAGAACTGCAGCGGCTCGGTAACATAGACGGACGTGAACAGAATGACCACGGCGAGAGATATGTTTACAATCAGCAGAAAATCAAGCAGGAACGGCGGCGGCGGCACGATGATGACAATCAGCACGCAGATCATCGCTATGACGAGCAACAGATCCGTGTTGCGCTGGAAAAGTGATACCACTGATGTTACGCCGGCTTTTGCCATGCTACCCGCAAACAAAAATTGCTGTTGTTTTCAAACACGAGCAACGGTTTCAACTTTTTGCGATCACGCGACCCAGGCGGCTCTGCTCTTGTCGAGTTCGTAAACGTAGGCGAGGATTTCCGCCACCGCCTGGTACAAATCGGCCGGAATTTCCTGGCCGACCTCGACGCTCTTGTAGAGCGCGTGGGCGAGCGGCTTTTTCTCAACTATGGGAATCCCGTGCGCCACCGCGACCTCGCGCATCTTGCGCGCGACGTAGCCCGCGCCCTTTGCAACGACCTTCGGCGCGGCCATTGCCTCGCGTTCGTACTGAAGCGCGATGGCGAGTTCCGTCGGGTTCGTTATGACCACATTGGCTTTGGGAACGTTGTGCATCATGCGCTGATATGCGATCGCGCGCTGGGTCTTGATCCTGCGCTCCTTGATTTTGGGATCGCCCTCGTAGCGCTTCATCTCGTCTTTCACTTCCTGCTTTGTCATCTTGATGTCCGACTCGTACTGCCAGCGCTGATAGGCATAATCCAGGATTGCCAGGACCAACAGGACGATGGAAATCCTGATTCCGAGCGCGAACGACGATTGCCCCACGTACACGAGGATGCCGCCGATCTCCATCTCCATCGTGGGGATGATTTCCCTGACCTTGTCCTTGACCGTCCAGTAAAGCACCGCGGCAATGGCGATAACCTTGATGATGCTCATAACGAGTTTCACGGTGCCGCGCATCGAGAACATTCGCCTGAAGCCGTTGATGGGGTTGAAGCGCGAGGTCTTTGGCACAAAGACATCCGGGCTTATTCCAGGCCCTACCTGAAGAAGATTGACCACTATGGCCAGAAGAAACAGCCCCCCAAACAGCGGAAGGAGCATTTGGAGAACGACGGCCAGGCCGTAGCCCGTGTAGGAACTGATATTTGCCGGCGTCAGTTGCGGCACGTGGAGGTTTGAAAGCAGTTTGATATTCAGCAAGGACATCTGATCGAGTATCGCGCGGCCGTAGAAATTCAGAATCAACAGCGCACCCAGCAGGAGGATGGCCGTATTCATATCCTGGCTTCTAGCGACCTGGCCGCTCTCGCGCGCTTTCTCGCGCTTTCGCGGGGTCGCCGGTTCCGTCCTTTCGCCAAAACTTTCGTCAGACATGCAATCCGCCTTAGAGTTGATTTACGAGGCGCCGGAAACAACTATGAGCCGGGTCTCAGCGCCTGCACAAGTGTTTCAAGGTCTCCGGTCATCCTGGCGAACATCGTCTGAAGGATCCACCCCAGAGCCGGCAGCGAGAGCGCCACTATGATAAGCCCCAGCCCCAGCCGCAGGGCGAAACCTATGTTAAATATGTTCATCTCCGGCACGGTCCTCGCCACGATCGCCATTACTATCGTCGCAAGCATCAGCGCTATTACCGCGGGCGCGGAAATCTTCACCGCGCTCGCGAACATTTGGCTGACCATGCCGATGCTGAGTTTTTCCGCAACGCCGTGCGCGAAGTCGGCGCGCGCAAGCGGGACCGTGTCGTATGAAACCGCCAGCACCCTGAGCAAAAGACGGTGCCCGCCGACGAGAATGAAAATCGTCACCGCAACCATGTACAGCAGGTCCGCCAGCAAGGAACTCTCCTCGCCCGAATCGGGGTTGAACACCTGCGCGATTGCAAGCCCTATTTGCTGGTCGGCGATGAACCCGCCCAATTGCACGGCTGAGAACACCAGCAACACGCCGAAACCGATAATCGCCCCGACCGCCATCTCGGTCACAGCCACCGCGAAATAGCCGCCCATGTTGTCCGGAACGCGGAGGCCCAGGCGGTTCACCGTCGGGAAAATCACGACCGCCACGGCAACCGTCAGCGCCACCTTCACGTTCCGCGGGATGGCCCTGTGGGAAAAGAACGGCGCAATCATCACCAGTCCCGCGATGCGAAACGCAACCAGGACAAAGCATTTCAGGTCGTTGATTATGTTGACGATGTCCGCAACCGGCATTTGTCTGCGCTACTTAAAGTACCATGGCATCTGTTCAAAAATCTGTCGCGTGTACTCCAGCACTATCACCATCATCCACTGCATGAGAACGTATGCCGTTATCACGACGGCAAGGATTTTCGGTATGAATGAAAGCGTCTGCTCCTGTATGGAGGTGGCGGCCTGAAGGACGCTGACAATAACGCCCACCACCAGCCCCGCCAGAAGCAACGGCAACGACACCTTGACTGCGACAACGAAAGCCGCCCGAGTCAGATCAACCGCAACCTGTACGCCGTCCATGCCGATCCTCCGTCAAAATCCCGCAACCGCCCGCCTGTTAAGTTACAGTCCACCGCGCCATCAGGAACCGCCGCTAGTAGAAACTCGCCACCATCGACTTAACGACCAGCGCCCAGCCGTCAACAAGGACAAAAAGAAGTATCTTGAACGGCAATGAAATCAGTATGGGCGGCAAGACCAGCATACCCATCGAAATCAATGTCGTGGAAATGATAAGGTCGATTATGACGAACGGCAGATAGAGAATGAACCCCATCGTGAATGCGCGCGTCAATTCGCTTATGACGAATGCCGCGATGAGCATGTGCGTGGGGACGTCCTTCGGCGCCAGCACCTCCGTTACCGGCGTCTTGGAGAGGCTGAGCATGAGTTCGATGTCGCTGACGCGCGTCTGCCGGAACATGAACTCGCGCATCGGCTTCTCGGCGCGGACAAGGCCCTCCCTTATGGATATCTCGCGGTTCATAAACGGGCCTATGCCGGTGTTGTACATTTTGGTCCACGTAGGAGTCATCGTCACCGCGGTGAGAAGCAATGCCAGGCCGATGACAACCTGGTTGGGCGGGAGTTGCTGCGTGGACAGCGCGCGGCGCAGGAATGACAGGACGACCACAATGCGCGTGAAGGAAGTTGTAAGGACCAGAATCGCCGGGGCAAGGGTCAGTATGGTGAGAACTATGGTAATCTCAAGTACGCTCGCAACCTCGTCGGGATTGCCCGTGTCAATAAGGGTTCCCCCCTCCCCAACCATGCCCGCTTTCGCGGGCGCCGCAAGGAGCACCCACGCAATCGTGCCTGCAATAAGGCATCGCAAAAAGGCTTTCATCGCTTTCCCCTCTCACATATACGATTTGCCCGTCAATGCGGGCCGATTTACTATTGCTGTGTCGAATAGCTTTTATGCCATTTGTCCACGAGAGACCGTATTTTGCCCAGCCCCTCGTGAACCTTCTCGTCACTCTTTTCCGCCGCGACGGCAAATTCAGCGTCCTTGCGTTTGAAGATCGACTTGAAGGCGGTGGTGACGCTGTCGACTTTGCCTTGAGCGGCCTGAGCCTTGAGATTATTGATCTCTTCGGGATCGTGGATCTCGGTGAGAACGTTTATCGACTGCTCCGCAACGCCGAGCACCAGAATCCGCGCCCCGACTTTTGCGAGATATATGGCCTGCTTCGGTGCCAGGTGCGCCTTGCCGAGCACTTCAATCGCCTGCGAATCAAATATCCTGTGGCCGCCGGGGATGATCTTTTTGATGAACACCAGAAAGCCCACAACCAGCGCGAATATCAGCACAAGGTAAAGCGCAAGTTCCACAGCCGTGCCGGTGAGGCCCTTTTCCTGTGACACGGCCGCCGCGGCTGCAGGGCCTCTGGCCTGCTCGGCGGTTCTAAGGGGTTTATTCTCGTCAAATGCGGTGCCGGCCGGATCGGACGGCTTCGCATCCGCCGGACGCGCCCCGGCGGTTGAGGATGCGGAATCGTCGTTCGCGGAACTGCTGGTGGAAGAGGTTCGGCCCGAAGCGCCGGAAGAAAGGAAGATGTAAATCACCGCAAGACCGGCAAGTATGGCCAAAGCGGAAAGAACTGTTTTCCGTTTGTTCATGAAGCGATTCCCCTCTCGATGCATCAACAGATTTTGCGCCGCGGGCATCCCACGGTAACGTTAATTTTACACTTTATACTTTATAAAGTCAAGTACAAAAAACCTTTTTGATTATTCTTTTTTTTCGCCGGGGGCAAGAATACTGGTTATCCTGATGCAGAAGTTGTCGTTAAGCACCAGCACCTCCCCCTGCGCCACCAGTTTGTCGTTGACCAGTATGTCCAGCGGGTCCCCGGCAAGTTTGTCGAGTTCAACGACCGAGCCTTTGGTCAGTTTGAGTATGTCCTCGATAAACATTTTCCTGCGGCCTAATTCCACGCGCACATTAAGGCCCACGTCCATAAGCAGGTCAACGCCGGGCTTTTCCGCCGCAGGGGCTTGGGGTTGTACGGGTTCGAACGTGAATGTATCGGGTTTTTCCGCGCGCATAGGCGTTTGGGAGGGGGCGGCTTGTGCGAGCAGTGCATCAATATCGGCTTCATTTATACCCTGCGCGGCCTTTGCGGCTTCCTGCGACGGGCCCGCAGGCTTCACCTTCTTTGCGGGTGAACCCTTCTTCAAGAGCGCGTCAAGCTCAGACCGGCTAATCTCGCTGCTGCCTTTTTCAGGTTTGCTTTGCGATGGTTTTTCGGCGTCTGGCATGTTTGACGGTCCCTCTTATTTGTCAAGTCGGGAAACGGAACCGCTTAGAGTATAGCAAGGCTTTACGCCAATGCAAGGGCGAATTTGAATTTGTCAGTCGCCGATCTGAAAAGAGTCAAACAGAACGGCTTTGATCTCCTTCTCGCCGACATTCGCGCCGAGCAAACGGATGATTTCCTGTTTCAGTTTGTTTTGAAGCCGCTGTCTGTCTTTGGGAAGAAGGATACTCTGGTATCCTTCGGAGATGATGATGTTTTGCAGCGCGTCCTTGATTTCGTAGTTGAGATCCCTGAGGTTTTCCTCGAGGTTCTTCAGGCTCGTCTCATCCAGGTCCGCGTTGAGTTCGACCACTATCGTGCGCACCGTCACCGTTCGAAACGTGTCCGCAGTCATCTGGACGGCGAACGTTGGGCCGTCAAGGGTAACATGGGCTCTGGGCTGGCGGGACAACTGCTCGGTTCTTGACCGGATCGCTTCCTTCTTTTCTCCGCGGGCCACTGTGTTCATCAGCAATGCGGCGGCCAGCGCCTCCAACGCCAGTGCGGCCACCAGAACCATGAGGCCCTTATGAGAAAACATGGGTGTCCTCAGCGGCTGAAGTTCCTCCCGCTGCTTCGCACGTTGATCCTTCCCTGGTTTTTCAGGCTCAGGCATGGCACGTCCTCTTTCTCAAGCGTTACTGAAGAGGCGCGTCTTCCCCCTCGAAAAAGACGCGCTGTTCCGTCACGATTATTTCGACGCTACGGTTCTCCGCGGGAATTTCCACGCCATTGGCATCTCTCACAAGGTCGTTCGCTCCATGCGCTCCGACGCGGAAACGCTTTTCCGTTATCTGGAAGTCGGGCTTCGTGCCGTGGGCAAGATATTCCATTACGCTGCGCGCCCGGGCAAAAGACAGCCCCCACAAATCGCGTATCGCCGGGTCCTTGATCTTGCCGAACTCCGTGAGCGAGGCGAAGCCGTTTAACTTTATCACGAAGCGATAGCCGACGAGTTCCTTGGCCAGATAGTCAAGGCTTTCTCGGACCTTTGTATCCTCAAGGCGCAACTTGGCGCTGCCTTCTTCGAACAGCTGTTTGTCGCCAAGCGTGATCTGAAGTCCCTCGCGAATCTTCCGCACCTTTACCTGGTCGCCGGTAAAGCCGGACAGGCCCCGTGCTTGTTCCATTTCCTTTGCTCTCGAAGTCATGCCAATACGTCCGAGAAACTTCCGAAAAGTGCTTTCCAAACCCGGCATGTTTTGCCGGTCGTTGGAAGGCAAGGCGGACGCCCTGTTGAGATACCCCCGCAACGCCGCGGCAACATTGATGAATTTCTCTTTCTTGATCGTCGAGAGCGAAAACAGGGTAACGAAGAAGCACAGCAGCAACGCCATCAGGTCGCTGAAACTTATAACCCAAAGAGGAGTCCCCTCGCTTATCGGCGTTTCCACGACTACCTTTTTTATTACTTGTTTGGTCACAATGCGCTTCCTTGATCATATCGCCGTCTTGACGGCCTCGCGTCTCTCGGCCCGTACGCGAGGTTCAAGGAATATCTTCAGTTTCTGTTCAACAATGCGGGGGTTGTCGCCTGACTGGATTGACATGACACCCTGAATTATGATTTCCTTGAGAAGGATCTCTTCTTTGCTGCGGGCGTCCAGTTTTTCCGCCAGCGGCCCGCAGATGAAATTGCACATGACAGCGCCGTAGAACGTTGCAACCATGGCCATGCTCATGGCCGGGCCGACCTTCTCGGGTTCGGAAAGGTTTCGCAGCAGACAAATAAGACCGATGAGGGTGCCCACCATCCCGAATCCGGGCCCGAACTTCGCCATCGCTTCGAACATCCTGCGGCCCGCTCTGTGCCGCTCCTGAATATGCTCAAGTTCGGTCCGCATTATCTCTGATATCAACTCGGGATCCGCGCCGTCCACGGCCAGTTGCAGGCCTTTGACCATGAACTCATCATCAAGGTTCTTCGATGCCTCTTCCAGCGCCAGGATGCCGTCGCGCCTTGCAACTTCAGCAAACCCGACAAGCATTCTTATCAGTTCCGAGGGGGGCTGGGATTGCTTTGTTACGAATGCTTTTTTTAGGACGCTGAATACGGTGAGGAACCGTTTCATTGAAACTGTGATCATCGTGGCGCAAATCGCTCCTCCGGCGACTATGGCGATCGCCGGCGGATACAGGAACTCCAGGCTGCCGCCGGCACTTATGATTCCATAGATTATCAGTCCACAGCCTACAATAAATCCCAGAATTGTTGATGTATCCATATAGTGGTTCCGCAGTTCGCTATTCCGGTAATAGACGCTCCGTGCGCCTGAAATCTATGACACGACGTATTACCTCGTCCGCGCTTTCACGCACTATCACCCTGTCCTGGTCTCTCAGCGTAATAATAGTATCGGGTGTTTCTTCGATGAACTTTATGAGGTCTGAGTTTAGCACAAACTCACGACCGTTGATTTTGGTCAGTTTGACCATGGTGTCACCGTCCGCTGCGGGCGGTCCGGGCCGAATGTCGAACCCGGAACCACCCTTTGTTAAGTGGATACCGAAACTACCTGACCATGTTGATCAGTTCCTGCAGCAACTGGTCCGAAGTCGTTATCGTGCGGGCATTCGCCTGGAACGCGCGGTCGCCGGTGCCGGCAAGTTGCGACGCGCCGTTGGAGGTCGTGGTTGAACCGATTGCATTCATTAAATCCATGACTTCTTCCATCAAAGACTACACAAAGTAATCCACCAATGAAGTCCCGGCGGACATCCGCCGTTTTTCGTCGAAGATGTCGTAATTGTCATCTTCTTCGTTCGCGACGGAAAATTTGTCCCCCGCGGTGAAACTCGGCGATAATCCGCCGTCGTCCGGGAACTTGGACTGGCTGGATTCCTGCTCAACGGTTACGTTGAAGCCTCCGACCTCGATGCCCTGGTTCTCCAGGGCCGCCTTCAACTGCGGCAGACTGCCGCTGATGGCGTGCCGCGTAGCCTGTGTCTGAGTTTCAAAGGAGGCGTTTAAAACGCCGTCCTTCATGCTGAGTTCAATCCGCACGCTGCCGAGCCTCGGCGGCTGGAGCACCATGCGCACCTCGCTCTCGCCGCGCTTCACGGCCATCGTCATCGACTTGACGATCTTGTCGATCGTCTCGGCCTGATCCGCGCGCGCCGTTCCACGAGCGTCGCTCAACCTCTGCGCAAACTTGCTGCTCTGAGCATCGCCGCTTTGACCGGCCGCTTCAGAACTTGCCGAAGACGCCTTGCCGCCGGCGGCGTTCCCAGAGCCTTTGCCGTCAGAGAGCATTCCGCCCCCGGGATCGCCCTTTCCGTCGGAGCCCGTCTGAGCCATCTGAGATTGCGAAGCGGGCCGAACACCGGCTTCCGCGGCCTTCGAAGAGGCCTGGGCGGTTTGCTTCGACGCATCATCGCCGCTGATGGTTTGCGCATAAGCAGGAGACTGGTTGCCCTGCGCGGAACCGAAGCCGCTTTTCAAGGCTGCGGTCTGAGACTGAACGTCCCAGAGATTCGGCACGTTGCCGGCACCTTCCGCGGCGGGTTTTGCCACATCGGCCTCGAGCGCCTCCGCCTCAAACTGAAGAGGCTGCCGCGCCGCCGCCAGGCGGCCTTCCGCACCTATGACCTGTTGCGGATCGTCCGCGTTCCATCCTCGGGCAAGCCTGAGCGTCGATTCCTCAACGCCGCCCGCACGAGAAGCAAGATCCATCCAGTCTCTCGAAAACGTCAAATCGCTTCGAGGCGGGGGATCAGCCCTGGTTAAGGCCATCATCGTGCTGAGCACGTCGTCGAAAACGGCGCCGACGCCTTCAGTCTGGCGCACAGCCGCAGTAAAACCCAGTGCTGCCATACTGCTGCCAATTCGTGTAACGCTTGCCATTTCCTGCATGTAACATCACCACCTTCCGCACGGAATACGGCCGTGCGACTATGTGAAAAGATACCCCTGCGGTATCATTATGCCCGGATACAGAGACAGTATCTCAAAGGAAAATCGCGATGAGCGTGCCGCGCACTGGCTGTTTAATTGCGCACACGCTGTTGACGCGCAGAGGACTGCACGTACCTCAGTTCCCGACCGTTGTCGTGCCCGGATCGAAAGTAAATTCGTCGAGTTTGTTCAACAACTCGGCACCCCTCTGGCCTTCAGTTGCTCTGGCGGGATATTTGTTTAATTCCGCGATGATGTCCTTCAACGCGGCGGCTTTCATCTGGCGGAAATACCGTAATATTTCCTCGTCCTTCCAGGCATAGATGGTCTTTGCCGCGTCTTTGGGCTCCATGGCCTGCAGTGTTTCGAGGTTCTTCTTGAATCCCTCGTTGCTCACCTTCGTCTCAAACTCCTTCTTGGCTTTTTCAAACGCGGCGCGCTCCGCGTCAAAAGCGGAGCGATCTTCGTCGAGGGCGGCGCGGCGGCTCTCAACCTCATTCTTCAGGGCATACAGTATCGTCTCATGAGCGCTAAGAACAATTGGTTCGTTCTCGCGCCTTTCCTCAAGCGCCTTGCTTTGCTCGATGATTTTCCTTGAAATTTCGTCAGCGCCCGGGGTGGCGGCCTGCACCGCCGGCGCGCCGGCTTTAATTTCCGGTCCGCCGGCAAAAAGGCCTTTCACTTTTTCAATGTTCAGCCGGTCGGTCGCAAAGAGAACGGCTGCGCCGGCGGCAATCAGCAGAAAAAGGATCGCGCCGACCGTGCGGAGCATGTTCAGAATCTTTCTCATAATCATCCTCATGCGGCTTTGGCTCAGGCCTCTTTGCCGCGTTCTTTGAAGACACCGCCGATTTCATCGAACATCTTTTGCTCTTCGCGGGCGGCCTCGTATTCGTACTCCCCGCGCTGCTTGCCTCTCAACTTTTCGAGGCTTTTTTTTTCCTTTGACGCCTTGACGAGTTCAAGGCGTTTTGATTCCGCCTTTTTCGAGAGCGCCTGCAACTCGCCGCGCAACCTGCGCAGCTGTTTTTCCAGGTGATTCAGGTACCGCCTGTGAAAAATCAGTTGCCACGGATCAATTTCTTGTATTTCCGCCTGGCGAAGCCCTTCCCGCGAGTCTTCGATTTCCCCTAAAACGTACAGGATATCGCTTTCACACCGCCTGACCTCCTGAACGGCTTGCGCGAATTCCCTTTGCTTGATTCTTTCCGTCTGGTCACGAAGGCGAAGCACCGGTTCAAGGCGGAACTCAAATTTTTTCATTGCTTAATCTCGCGCTTTTTCGGTTCGCCGATTGAGTTTGCCAGTTGTATCAACTGATTTACAGTGGCGTCCATGCTGGTGCGCTCGTTGATTTCCTGTTTCAGGAACGCCTCTATGCGCGGCATGTGCTCGATCGCCAGGTCAATTTCCGGATTGCTTCCGCGGACATACGCGCCTATGCTTATAAGGTCCTCGGCGTCGCTGTAGATTGCAATAAGGCGCGTGACTTTCCGGGCGGCCTCGCGGTGTTCCGGTGAAACCACGTCAACCATCAACCTGCTTATGCTGTCAAGGACCGATACCGACGGATAGTGGCCCCTGACGGCGAGTTTCCGCGAGAGCCAGACGTGGCCGTCAACGATGCTGCGAACGGCATCGGAGATAGGCTCGTTCATGTCGTCCGCCTCGACAAGCACGGTGTAGAAGCCCGTGATCGTTCCCTTCTCGGACTGGCCGGCGCGTTCCAGGAATTTCGGCAGAGTCGCAAAGACCGACGGCGGATATCCTTTCGTAGTGGGCGGCTCCCCCGAGGAAAGCCCGATTTCCCTCAACGCCATCGCCATGCGAGTAACCGAGTCCATCATGAACATCACATCGAGTCCCTGATCGCGGAAGTACTCGGCAATGGTCGTCGCGATAAACGCGGCCTTGACACGCACGAGCGCGGGCTCGTTCGAGGTGGACACCACGACGACGCTGCGCCCGAGGCCCTCTTCTCCAAGGTCCTTTTCGATGAAGTCCTTGACTTCGCGGCCGCGCTCGCCGATGAGCGCGATGACGTTGGCCTGGGCGGAAGTGCCGCGGGCGACCATACCCAACGCCACGCTTTTCCCCACGCCGCTGCCGGAGAAGATGCCCATGCGCTGGCCCTTGCCGCAGGTCACCATGCCGTCTATGGCGCGTATGCCGGTTGCAAGAGGCTCAGTAATGCGCCGCCTGCTGAGAGGCTTGGGGGCGGAAGAAAAAATGTGGCGCAACGTGAAATCGTTGATGTCTCCCTTGCCGTCAATCGGCATGCCTCTCCCGTCGATGACGCGACCGAGAAGAGAGTTGCCGACTTTGACCTTCTGATGGCGCGTTATGCAGGAAACCCGGTCATGCAGGCCTATGCCCATCATGTCCCCGAGCGGCATGAGCAGCGTTCTGTCGTCGCGGAAACCGACGACCTCCGCCTGTACGCGCGCTCCGTTCTGAACCGATGAAATCTCGCACAGGCTCCCTACCGGCACGGAAAGGCCGACGCACTCAATCACCAGTCCGATGATTTGCACGACCTCTCCGTGAACGCGCTGGGGCACGATCTCGTCGAGAAACTCCATCTCCTGCGCGAACATCGATTTTTCGGACATGCGATTCGCTCTTTCAATCAACACGTTTGCCGGGGGCGGCATCGCCCGCCGCACGGCTCAGACTTCCAGAAGTTGCCTTTCAATCTCCTCGAACTGTGTTTCAATCCGCGCGTCCACCTCTCCGCCGCGGCTCTGGACGATGCAGCCGCCCTGAGAGACGTTCATGTCGGGCACAAGGTGAATGCTCTTGAGTCTGGAAAATGTGCTCTTCATCTTCGGAACATATTCCTCTATGATCCCAACGTCCGATGGATTAAGGCGCACGCGTATCTCGGACTTCTCGGCGGAAAGTTCAATTGCTTTCGCAAGATTGTTCTTTATCACGTCCGCATCGAGGGATACTTCGCGCCTGACGATTTTTTTCGCCACCGCTATGGCGCATTGCAGCAGGTCTCTCTGCAAATGGGCCAGGTTGTTGCTGCGCTCGTTTTCGATAGCCGTGGCAATCCGCGCGAGGCGATTGGCCAGAGGGCCGGTCTGTTCTCTCACGCTGCGGGCTTCGGCCTCGTACGCGTCGAGTTTGCCTTCCTCCCGGCCTTTGGAAAGACCTTCGGCGCGGCCTTTCTCATACCCGCGCTTCTCCGCCTCCGCCATGATCGCATCCGCCTGTTCGCGCACGCGGGTGAGCATTGTTTTAGCCTGCTCGAGTATCTCATGCGCGAGTTTGCGCACCTCGGCGGCGTCGGACTCCGCCGCAGCGACTATGCGGCGGCGATCCTCCTCGATGTCCCGCACGATGAAGGCGTGCAGGCTTTCGTTACCGGCGTCGATGTCCTTGATGAGTTTACATGATGATGCCATCATCGCCTCCGCGACCCTGGATGATTACCTCGCCGCTTTCCTCCAGACGGCGCACGATGTCCACTATGTTCTGCTGCGCGGCCTCCACGTCGCTTATGCGGACGGGGCCCATGTACTCCATCTCTTCCTTTATCAGCGAAGAGGCGCGCTCGGACATGTTGTTGAATATCTTGGCTTTCAACTCGTCGGAGGCGGTCTTAAGCGCGAGGGCCAGTTCGTGGTTGTCCACTTCCTTGAGCATGGCCTGAATGCCCTTGTCGTTGACCTGAATAATGTTTTCGAACACGAACATCAGGCGGCGTATCTGGTCGACAAGTTCCGGGTCTTCTTCAGAAAGGTTTTCGAGTATGTTCTTTTCCGTGGCGCGGTCCGCCCAGTTGAGCATCTCCGCCAGTCGCTCCACGCCGCCCACGTCCTGCAGTTCCGACGTAACGAGAGACGAAAGCCTGGTTTGCAGGGTCTTCTCGACCTGGGCTATCACCTCTGGATCCGTCTGCTCCATGTTGGCGATGCGCTTCACGACCTCCACCTGCTTTCGCTGGGGCAGACCCGCCAGGATTTCACTGGCCTTCCTCGGCGGGAGGTACGAGATGATCAGTGAGATCGTTTGCGGGTGCTCATCCTGAAGAAACGCCAACAGGTTTTCGCTTTCCGCCTTTCGCAGAAACGAGAACGGCACCTGGTGAATGGAATCTTCGAGGAGATGCATTATCTCCTCGCATTCCTTCCTGGGAAGCGACTTCTCCAGGAGGTTCCTGGCGTACACTATCCCGCCCTGCGAGACGTAGCGCGACGCGACATTGAGGTGGTAGAACTCCTCGAGCACCATGTCGCGCTCCTCCTTCGTAGCGTCGCGAAGCCTGGCGATTTCGATGCTCACCTTTTCCACGTCTTCGCGCGTGAGTTGCGCCATGACTTTCGCGGCGAGTTCCTGATTAAGCGAGAGGAGCAATATGGCCGCCTTTCTCACGCCGCTTGGGCCGAGTGATTTCTTCTGCTCAATCATGTCAGCTCTCCTTCTGTATCCAGGACCTGAGCAGGTTCGCGGCGCTCTCGACATTCTCGTCGATCATCTCCTGCACGCGCTCTTTCACCTGCATCACCTTGAGTTCCTTGTCGTCCAGTTTTTCCATCTCCGCGAGGAAGTCCTTCTTCTCCTTCTCGACTTCCTTCTCAATCTTCTCCTCGATCTCTTCAATCGGTATCTGCTGCGGCTTCGGTATGTTGCGTCTCACGAACGTGGCCACGAGCAGGAGCGAGATAAGCGCAAAGACCGCGATGGCCGCCTTGCCGATGAGCGGCCTCGAGTACTCCCAGAAAGATTCGCTAAGCGCGGCGGCCTTCATCTCCGGGACCTCAACGGGGCGACTTGCGGCAACATAGACTTTCGCGTCGTCCTTCGGATCATCGCTGATGCCAACCGCCCTCTTAATCTGCTCCTTGATATTCTTGATGTTTTCCTGGACTATCTTGTCGGCCTCGGCAGGATCTTCGGGCGTTTTCCTGCCGTTGACGGGGGTGGCGAGGATGTTGTACGGGACGCTGACCGACACCGTGCGGTCGTCAACTTCCCCCGGATTCTTCAGAATGTGTTCGATCGTCTGGTCGGCGGTGGAGAACGGAGTAACATCTATCTCGCTGGAAGAAGACGTCGCTTCGCCTCCCACGGACGATGGCGTGGATGAGGTGTCCTGCGGCACATTGGCGCCTGTGGCGTTGTCCACATTGGACGTCACCCCCACCAGCCCTTCGGGAGATGCTGAACCGCCGGTTGTCTTTACCGTGCGAGACGTATAAGTCGGCTCTTGAATTTTGGGGTATGTGGTAATCGTCTTCTCAACCTTGTCCCAATTTATGTTCGGGAAAACCGCAACGCCTAATCCAGGATAGTTCAAACATTTTCGTATTTGTTCCTCGAGGAAGTCGCTTATCTTGCTTGTAACCTCAAGCCTTTCGTTGTCCGAGGGCGCGTTGTCCTTATTCATGCTAGGGCGGTAATTCTTGCCGGAATAATCGCAAATCGAAATGTTCTCCGGCGACAGCCCCTTTATGGAGCACGCCACCGCGCCGGCAATCGAATTGACGGTGTCCTGGCTGAGCCTGTTGACGCCCGACTTCAGTTCAATAAACACGGAAGCCGTTGCCCGGCGGACGTCATCGTTGAAATAACGCGTATCATCGCCGGGGTTGATGTTGACGTTTGCGCGCTTTACCTGGTCGAAGTAGCTTATTTCAGCGCTGAGTTGCTTCTCACGGGCGATAAGGTACTTCTTGTCGCGCAGGGCATCGGTGTCCATGAGGTTAGATTCGAAAAGGCTGGCGAACCAATCCTTCTCCTGGTACACCTGACGATCCTGAAGGAACATGGCGGCAAGGCGCTCCCTGTCGTTCTTGCGGACTTTGATGATGCCGTCCTCAATCTTGTAATCCGCCGTGCCCAGTTTCTGAATCACATAGGCCTGGCGCTCTGGATCAAGCGGCTGGTAAAATAGATTCACGTATCCGCCGCCTCCACTGCCGCTCGTATTTACGATTATGAGAATTACAAAACTCACGACCACGACGCCGGCCAAAAGCCCAAGGCTCAGGCGCTGCGTGGGCGTGAGTTTGCCCATTACGCTGCGCACCTGCAGCATAAGTTGCGCAAGTGTTTCCTTGATTTTCATATCGCCCCTCTCTCTCGACTTTCGCCCGGCGCCAGGCCCGCGCCCGGGGCGGGCAAATACGTCACATCACCTGATTTCGGTTAAATCTGCATCCGCTCGATTTCCTGCCATGCCTCCACCAGTTTGTTTCTGATTTGCATCAGCGCCTTGAAGGCCTGATCCGCCTTTTCCACCTGAATCAGCACTTCAGAGACGTTATCCGTTTTCCCCGTAGCCAGGGCTTCCACCGCCACGTCCTTGCTCAGCAAAAGATCGTTCACTTCCTTGATTTTGCCCATCAGGATGTCTTTGAACGAATGCCCCGATGAATCCACCTGCGGGGCATTGGTAATATCCGGGCTTATGCCCGCAGGGCCGATGGGCTTTATCCCGCCGGGCTGGTTCAAGTTTATCTGGTCAATCATACGCCTCTCCGGTCATCTGAAAAGGGCCGTTACGCGATTATCCTGAGCGCTGAATTAAGGATGTTTTTCGTGGCATCCAATGCCGTCACGTTAGCCTCGTACGCGCGCGAAGCCTCCATCATGTCAACCATTTCGACAATGGGGTTCACGTTGGGCATGTTCACATATCCGTCCTGCCCGGCGTAGGGATGCGACGGATCGTAAACTCTGCGGAAGCCGCTCATGTCCGGAACCACTCTGGCAACCGACACGCCCTCGCGCGCCCCCGCGCCGGAGCCGAGCGAGAAGACAACCTGCTGGCGGCGGTACGGCGACATCTTGCCGTCCGCCCCGCGCACAAACGATTCCGAGTTCGCGAGGTTGTTTGCTATGACGCGCATGCGTGTGCGCTCGGCGTAAAGCCCCGACGCGCTGACGTCCATTACTGAAAACATGTTTCACTCCACAAAGTTATTGGAGGCGTTACTTCGTGATCTTCTCTGAAATCGCCGTGGAAAGCATGTTGAACTCTTTGATCAGAATCTGCGTCATTGTGCTGTGCATAAGATCGTTTTTCGCCAGTTCCGCCATTTCCTGGTCGATGTTCACGTTATTGCCGTCATGCCGGAGGAACTGGTCCCTGTTGAGCGGGTCGATGATCGTCCGCGCGTTGACTCCGCCGAGGGCGTTCGGTTCCACGTTCCTGCTCGCCTCAAAGTGGAAAACCCGCGGGTTGGTCATGGCGCGTTGTTCGATGGCCTTCGCAAGTTGTGCCTGGAACTCCGCCACCGGCAGGTCGCGCCTCAGGTAATTCGGCGTGTCGGCATTCGCGATGTTGTTCGCCAGAACGCGGTTCCTCCGTTCGTAAAAGGAGACGCACTTCTCAAGAACCGGCAACGCGCCCTGGTCGAACATCGCTCTTATATACATTTTTGTCCTCCGTTATCCGCTTTGGCGAGTCTGTAAGCCTGCCTGTATCAACAAGGCAAACGCTGTGCCACCCGACTTTTCACATTTATTGGAAATCCTCCCCTCTCTCGTATTGTCATAACTCTTGTATCATGAATATGTTGCCGTTCTTCCCCCTGACTCTTCATTTTCGGGCGGCACAGCGTCGCCGCTACGGGTCAGCAATTTCCTCCTCACGCAGGCATTTTCTGCCGCGCGGGTTTGAGGTTCCATTTCTTCATTTTGTCCCTCAGCGTCCGCACTCCTATGCCGAGGACTTCGGCACTCCGTTTCTGGTGCCAGTCGAATCTCTCCAGAACAGCGGTAATCAGTTTGCGTTCCATTTCCTCGACGGTCGTTATCTGAACTTCATTCGAAATAGACATCATCCTGCCCCCGTTGAGGGAAGGCGATATGTCACAGAGTTCAATTCTGTCACCGGCGGCCAGCACCGCTGCGCGCTCGATGATGTTCTCGAGTTCGCGGATATTGCCCGGCCAGTGATATTCCTCAAGTTTGCGAAGCGCCTCGGGCGCAACACCCTTGAACCTTCTCCCCACGGTAACGGCGCATTTCTCGATAAAGTGCGCCACAAGCGCCGGAATGTCCTCTATGTGCTCCCTGAGCGGCGGCACTCGAAGCGGCAGAACATTGAGCCGGAAGTAAAGGTCTTCGCGGAATCTCCCTTCCCGCACGGTTTTCGTCAGATCGCGGTTGGTGGTTGCGATGACGCGGACGTCCGCCTTGCGCGTGTCGCTGCTTCCGACGCGTTCGAACTCGCGCTCCTGAAGGACGCGAAGAAGTTTGGCCTGAAGGTTGATGTCAATCTCGCTTACCTCGTCCAGAAGGATCGTCCCTCCATGGGCAAGTTCAAAGCGCCCTTTGCGCATCTTGTCCGCGCCGGTGAATGCGCCCTTCTCATGCCCAAAGAGTTCGCTCTCCAGCAATCCCGCGGAAAGCGCGGCGCAGTTCACCGCAAGGAAGGGGCTGCCTGCGCGGGGGCTTTTGGCGTGAATCGTACGCGCAATTACTTCCTTTCCTGTCCCGCTTTCGCCGTACAGCAACACGGTTGACGAGGTCGCCGCAATCTTATCGGCCTCCGCAACAACCGCCTTCATGGCCCTGCTTTCGCCGGCCACAAACGACACCTGCCTGTCTTCCGCGATGCGCGCGCGGAGATACTCGTTCTCCGCCATCAGCGCGCGCCGCTCGACGGCGTTGCGCAAGACCATGTCGATTTCGTCAGGCTCAAAAGGCTTCTTGATATAGTCAAAAGCGCCCTGCTTCATCGCATGCACGGCGGTCTCCACGGTCCCGAAGGCCGTGATGACGATGATCGGCACGTCGGGGGCGATTTGCTTGCAGCGATTAAGGACGTCTATGCCGGACATCTCCGGCATCTTGAGGTCTGTGATGACGGCGTCGATTCCGCCTTCAAGGAAGGATTTTATGGCGTCCTTGCCGTTGCCGAATGCGCGGACGGAATAGCCGAACCTTTCCAGCGATTCCTGCAGAGACTCGCGCATCAAATCCTGATCGTCGATGACAAGGATGGTCTTCTTGTCCATAAGCCCCTCTCTCGTTAAGTATCAAGCCCTTGCTGTTTCCAGCGCGCCGATCCCTATCACCTCTGTCGCGGGCGCCTTTGGCAGGGTGATTTCAAATACCGCTCCTCCTTCAGCCGCATTGCTCGCGGCGATGTGCCCGTTGCTGCTCTCCACTATGCGGTGGACAATCGCCAGCCCAAGCCCAGTGCCCCCGGCTTTGCCGGTGAAGAACGGGTTGAATATCTTGTCGAGCGCCTCCGGCGGAATCCCCGGCCCGGTGTCTCTGAAACATATCGTCACGGACTCCGGCGTCTCCGCCGAGACGTAAATTCCGAGAGTCCCGCCGCCCGCCATCGCCTCCAGCGCGTTCTTGACGATATTCATAAACGCTCGTTTCATCAGTTCAGCGTCAACATGGCACGCGACGGTCTCCTGGGGAAAATCACATACAACGTTGCAGGACGACTCCTCTATTTGCGGCAAAAGATATGATATCGCCTCCTCTATCACGTTCTCCAGATTGCAGAGCGCCGGCTGCGGGACAATATTGCTTGTGAATGCGAGCATCCCCTCAACAACGTTGTTCAGGCTTTTCACGCCGTCGATGATTTTCCTGACGATTCGGAGGTCTTCCGGATTTGCAAGTTCGCGCTCGAGCAGGCGCACATAGAGTTGAATGCCGCCGAGCGGGTTGCGTATTTCGTGCGCGACCGCGGCGGCCATCTCTCCAAGAGCGGCAAGGCGCTTCTTCCGGTCAAGTTCCGCGTTCTTCTGCGCCAGTTCCTGCTGCAGCGACTCCACCCTCGCCTGCAGGACCCTGTGCGATTCCTCCAGCCGGCGCGTCGTCTCGTTAAACACGGCGAACACATCGGCCAGTTCCCCGCGCATCGCGTTTGGTACGTTTGACTCTTGTGGTTTCATTATTCCGTTTTGTCCAGAAAGCGGGTGTCGGCTTCACTCTGAGGACGACCGTATGCCCGCGCGATTTTCCGGCCCCCCTGTAATTTACGGATTTGGTCCAGCGTTTCCTCTTTCCGCGTGGCAACCTTGTCATGCCAGCGGTTTTCCATCGCAACAAGTTCACGCAACGTGTTCTGAAGCACCTTGATTTTTTCGCCCGCGTCCGCACGCTGCTCTTCAGACAGCGCTTCGCGAGCCTCGACCCAGCGCTCCCTTAGGGCCGTGAAGTCCAGCCCAACCGCGTCTATCTTTCGCATCATCACCTGCTTCCGCTCAAGGAGGCCGGACATGCTGCCGTACGCATCGGCGGATTCGCACTGCAGGCGCGTCAGAGCCAGAAGCTCGCCGTACAGGCCGCTCAGTTCATTCAACTGCCTGAGGAATTCCGCCACATCAATATTCTGAATGAGCTCGGTCATGCTTGCCCTCTATCGGACTTACTGCCGACCGGTTCTGTCGCGAAGCCAGTTCAGCATTTCGTGAACGTAGGCGGCATCAAACCCCTTGGGGTCCGTGCTGAATGCATTGCTTTCCTGTAGTTTCTTGATCCCCGCCTCGGCCAGGTCGTAATAGCGCTTTGCAGTGGCTTTTATGTCCTTATCGCTTGAGGCATCCGCAATCGCGCCCAGCTGTATCAAAGCCCAGAGTCCCTGCTCGGTGTTCTCCAGGGATTTGCCCACTTCGTCATATTTCTCAATCGCCTGCTTGACAAGCGCTTCTTTCTCCGCGCCATCGCGGGCAGTTCTGCTTTCAAAATCCAAAGTCTGCGCATAGAGAAGGCGACTGTTGCGGTAGAACACGGGCATCTTCTCGGGCGGGTCATTCACCTCGGGCATCTTTGAAAGATATTCCCTTGCCCTCTGGAAGTTTTCGCGCGCCTTCTGGTTTTCCCCGCGGGAAATCGCCTCCAGCGCCAGATGATGGAGGCTGTCGCTCACATAGTAGAGCAATAGATTTCGGGTGGCCGGTTCGTCTTCGAGAAACGCGGCGTATCTGTCCATCGCCTCCGTGGCAAATTCCACGAGTTGCAGGAGTTTCTCCACCCTTTCCGGCCCGGCAGCGGCGATGGCTTCGCGGTAACGCAACTTGCAGAGTTCAAACGTGCTCTCGCGCCATATCTTGGACCGCCTGCCTGCGCCCCAGGGGTTATCGTCGCGCGTGATTGCTTCGAATTCCTTTGCGGCCTCGGCGTAGCCTCCCGTCATCGCCAGCGTAACGGCCTCCTCAAACGCTACCCATCCGAGGAAATCCATATCACCGACATTGCCCTGGCTGGGCCGGTTCTGGGTTATGGCCCTGAACATGTTGAGCGCTTCATCGTACCGCCCAAGGTCGCGATACATTTTGCCCAACCGAAGGCACGTCTCGCCGATCATGACCTTATCCGTTACTTTGAGGGACGGGTCGAGCAACCGCAGGAGGACGCGCTCCGCGCCGGCGCAGTCCTGCCGTTCCGTCAGCCGCTCGGCCGCTTTCCAGAGCGGATGCTCGCGATAGTCATCTGGGCTTTTCTGATAAGGGTCCTCGTTAAAGCCGCGTTCATAGTATTCCGCGGCCGCTTTCAAATACTCGCTGAGGGAATCCCGTTTGGATTGCAGTTCCTTTTCGAGGCGATAGGCCGCTTCCGTCTGCAGCCTGTCGCTCATGTTGCGCTTCCATTCCCGCAACTGGTCCTCAAGCGCCGCGATCTCCGCTCTCACCTTTGCGATGAGTTCATCATACAGGTCTGCGATTTGGAGATAGATGGCCTGTTTGTTGCCCAGCATGGCCGATGCCTGTTTCAGGGTTTCAACCGCATCGGGCAATCGGTTGGTGTCGCGGCAGTCCCGATAATACTGCACGATTTTCTGCAGTTTGGTCGCCGGCACTTGTTGTTCCTGCCCGTTCACCGTTTGCGGAGTGCCCAGGACCTGCAGGCGAAGGAGTTCATCGCGCGTGTTCTTCGAGTCCCCGTTCTTGAGCAGCCGCGACATTTCGGGGATTGAAGGCAGAACTTCAAGCGCGCTCATGTACTCGTCCCTCGCCTTGTCATATTCGCCCAGCGCAAGCAGAATCTCCGCGGTCTGCACGCGCGCGGCATATCGAAGATCGGGATTTACCAGATCCTCGGTTACACGCCTGAACTCGGCAAGCGCGTCATCGGCAAACCGCCTGTTATTGAGGCGGGCGTACCGCGCGGCGTTGAGCGCGCCAAGATAGTAATGCGCCTCCTCAGGCTCGCGATAATCACTGGACTCATCCGCGACCTTCCGCCAGTTTTTTTCCGCGTTTGCGCC
>Ga0315288_10000089_pt1 | contig 94254 bp, 83 predicted proteins | sample YL17G11_20_MG_FD_203454 | JGI IMG/M metagenome (GOLD analysis project Ga0315288, IMG submission 203454) | Sediment microbial communities from Yellowstone Lake, YNP, Wyoming, USA - YL17G11_20 | ecosystem: Environmental > Aquatic > Freshwater > Lake > Sediment | place: USA: Wyoming | collected... | reverse complement strand
ATGAACAAGCGGATCCACTCTGCCTTGGACTATCTGACTCCCTCTGAGTTTGAAGCTGCCTGGCGGAGCCAGTTGACCCCCAAGAATCGCTGAAAACCTGTCCAGTTTTCGGGGTCCAGTACAGGGTAGCCGCCTCAATGTCGTTGCGACCGAAGGGCAGCAAGGCCGCTCCGCATGCGAAGCTTAGGGGTCGGGGTGTTCCATCTCCATGCAAAGCGAATGGTAAAATCAAGGGTCTTGGTCTGAAGGCGCTCGCTCTTCCACATAGCGCTGGATCGTCGAGCCCCGCACTATAAGCCTTGGTTTCAAGAGGGCCGCAGAACCCATGCCAGTCTATCCGCCGCGTGGCAAAGTAAACAAGCAGCACACCTGGAATTCCGAGACCGTCTTCGCCAACGAGGCCGCCTGGCAGGCCGAGCTTGGCAGCATTCTCGGCGCCCTCGACTCGGTCAGGAAATTCCAGGGAACCCTCGGCCAGAGCCCCTCCAACTTGCGCCAGGCCCTGGAGGTCCGTGACCAACTCTGGGTTCGCGCCCAGCGCGTCTACATGTACGCTGCGTTCGCCCAGGCGGTGGATACCACTAGCCAAAAGGCCGCCGGATTGCAGGGCCAGGCCGAGAGCATGTCCGGACATGTGGCCGCCGCCCTGGCATTCTTCGCCCCCGAACTGATCGCTTTGGGACACGGCAGGCTGCGTGAATGGATGCAGCAGGACCGGCAGCTGGCCGTGCACGCCCACAGCATCGATGATCTTTTCCGCAGGCAGGCGCATGTACGTTCTGGGGAGGTGGAGGAGATCCTCGGAATGCTGGTGGATCCATTTGATGGACCCGCCAACACAGGCAGCCTGCTGACCAATGCAGACTTCCAATTCGAGCCGGCGGTGACCAGCACGGGCGCCAGGCTCGAAGTCACGCAGAGCTCACTAACGCGGATCCTGCTCAGTTCCGACCGCACGGCGCGCCAGAGCGCCTGGAATCACTACATGGATCGCCACCTCGAGTTCAAGAATACGCTGGCTAGCAATCTCATCACTTCCATCAAGGCCAACGTCTTCCGGGCCCGCGCACGCAGGCACGATTCGACCCTGGCCGCCTCCCTGTTCGACAACAATGTCCCGGCAGACGTATTCCACAACCTGCCGGGCACCTTCAAGCGCTACTTGCCCGTCTGGCACCGCTACTTCGAGGTCCGGCGCAAGGCTTTGTGGCAGCGTGGTCTGACGTACTACGATATGTGGGCACCGCTCGGCAGGAAGAAACACCGGCTGACATTCGATCAGGCGGTGGACATGATCGCCGTGGGCCTGACGCCGCTGGGCCGCGAGTACACCCAGACCCTCCGCCGTGGCTGCCTCGAGCAGCGCTGGGTCGATTGGGTGCCCAACAAGGGCAAGGCCAACGGCGCCTTCTCATACGGCGCACCCGGCACTCATCCCTTCATCATGATGAGCTTCACCGGCGACGTCGCGGGCATGAGCACCCTGGCCCACGAACTGGGCCACTCGATGCACTCGTACCTGACCTGGAAATATCAACCCCTGGTCTATTCGGATTATTCGCTCTTCGTCGCCGAAGTCGCCTCCAACTTCCATCAGGCCATGGTTCGCGCCCACCTGCTCAAAACCTCGAAAGATACAGATTTCCAGATTGCCCTGATCGAAGAGGCAATGGGCAACTTCTTTCGTTACTTGTTCCAGATGCCGATCCTGGCGCGCTTTGAACTCGAGACGCATAGGCGCATTGAGCAGGGCAAATCGCTCACAGCTGATGACATGACGGAGTTGCTGGCCGATCTCTTCACTGAGGCATTCGGCCCGAACGTCAGGATCGATCGTCCGCGCGTTGGCATGGTTTGGTCCACCTTCGGTCACTTGTTCGCCGACTACTATGTATACCAGTACGCCACCGGCATCTCAGGCGCGCACGCCCTCGCGGGCCGCGTCCTGCGAGGTGGGCCGGGGGCCGCCCACGACTACCTGGGTTTCCTCAAAGCCGGTTCCTCCGCCTATGCATTGGATCTGCTCAGGCAGGCGGGCGTGGACCTCGCCACAACCAAACCCGTGGAAGAGACCTTCGCCGTGATGGAAGAGTACATCGACCGGCTCGAAAAGCTCCTGGGCTAGCTGGGTCCAGGCCTGCCGGATCACACACCAGACCACACCAGGATCGGAAACCAGAAGCATGCCGCAAACACAGATCGCCTGCCCGCGCTGCAAGCAGCCCATCACCGCCAACATCGAGCAGCTATTCGATGTCTTCGCCGATCCAGGCGCCAAGCAACGCCTGCTCGGCGGGCTGTCCAACATGGCGCGCTGCCCGCACTGCGGATTCGAAGGGCGCCTCGCAACGCCCACCGTCTATCACGATGCCGACAAGGAGCTCCTGCTCACCTACTTCCCCGCCGAATTGGGCATGCCCATCACCGAGCAGGAGCGTTTGATCGGACCGCTGATCACGCAGATCACCAACCGCCTGCCTCCGGAGAAGCGCAAGGCCTACCTCTTCAAGCCCGTCGCGAATCTCACCTATGAATCGATGATCGAGACCATCCTGGGCAAGGATGGCATTACTCCGGAGATGATCAAGGCGCAGCAGGAGCGCCTCAATTTGATCGATAGGCTGCTGGCGGCAGCCGCCGCGGACGTCCGCACCCAGCTAATCAAGGACAATAGCGCGCTGATCGACGAACAATTCTTCATCCTGTTCAGCCGCCTGCTGCAGGCCGGGCTGGGAAGCGGTCAGGAAGCTCTCGCCAAGCAGCTTTCGGAACTGCAGAATCAACTCCTCGGCGAGACGGAGATCGGCCGGCGGTTGAAAGAGTCGGCCGGTGAGTTGGAGGCGGCCGCCAAGACGCTGCAGGATGCCGGCCCGAACCTTACGCGCGAGAAATTGCTCGATCTGCTCATCGCTGCCCCGAACGAGGCGCGCCTGAAAGCCTATGTGTCGCTGGCGCGCACCGGCATGGACTATGTCTTCTTCCAGACACTCACGGAGAAGATCGACAAAACCTCCGGTGACGAGAAGAAGAAGCTCGAGGCTTTGCGCGAGAAGGCACTGGATCTTGTCAATGAGGTGGACAAGCAGTTGGAGGCGCGCTACAAGCAGGCGCAGGCGTTGATTGACAAGATCCTGGCTGAGGCCGATGTGGCGAAGGCAACGCAGGCCAACCTCGAGGCCTTCACCCAGGACGCCGTGGATATCGTCCAGGGTCTGTACCGCCAGGCCTCGGAGAAGAATGACTACGCCCAGATGGGCAAGCTGCAGAAGATGCTCGAGGTCTTGCAGGCCGCCTCGGCTCCACCGCCCGAAGTTGCCCTTATCGAGAAACTCCTGGACGCGCCCGAAAACTCCGTTGAGAAGATGCTGGCGGCCAACGAAGCTCTGATCAACGACGCTTTCATGGAATCGCTGAATGGCCTGGTGGCCCAGATCAACGGCCAGGCGGAGCAGGGCAGCGCCGAAGCCAAGAATCTTGCCCCCAAGCTCCAGTCGATCTACAAGATCGCGCTCAAGTTCTCAATGAAAAAGAAGATGGCAACGTAGCCGCCATCGCCCTTGGCTCGATCGCTCCCCCGAGTTGTCCCCGCGGTGGCATTTCACCGTCCTCATGCGAAGCTGTCGGCGTCTTCGCCCACAAACGGATTGGACATCTTTTCCCGCCCGACGGTGCTCTCAGGACCATGCCCGGAGAGCAGCCGCGTGGCCTCCGGCAGCGTGAATACCTGCTTGCGGATGCTCTGGATCAGCTGCTCCGAATCGCCGCCTGGCAGGTCCGTGCGACCCACGCCTCCCTGAAAGATCAAGTCGCCACAGAAACATACCCCCATGTCCGGGACGTACAGGATGCAGTGCCCCGGTGTGTGCCCGGGTGTGTGGCGTACCTGCAGCTCCACGCTCCCCAGCCGCAGCGTCTGACCGTCGTACAGATCGATCGTCGGCTCCGGCCCCGGATCGATCTTGAAGCCAAAGATGGGCGCACCGCCCTCAAGCCGCCAAAGCGCGTGGTCGGCCGGATGCAGCGCCACCAATGGCAGCGGATTGGATGCGTCGGCGATCACGGCCGCGCCGCCGATGTGATCGAAGTGCGCGTGGGTGTACCAAAGATGCGCGATCCGCCAGCCGCGTCTCTTCGCCTCGGACAGGATCACGGCTCCGTCCCACGCCGGATCGATTACCGCCGCGTCACCCGATGAGGGATCTCCGATCAGGTATGCATTGGTCTGCACCGGACCAAGCACAAAGCGGACGATCTCTAGCATCAGCAGCGGCCCTCTGGTTTCATCGCCCTCTTTCTTCCCCTCTTTCCTCTTTCTTCTTTCATCTTACCTCTTCCTCTTCCCGCCTCCTCCCTCGGTCGTTCAGGGATCGATCATGAGCTCAACGTGCTCGGGCGGCAGCACTCCGCTGCGCGGCACGACCGCCAGTGTTATCAGAAAACCCAGGGCAATCAACACCGCCCCCGTTGGATACATGAGCACCGGATCGCGCGAGTACAGCAGCCCCGCCAGCGGCGGCGCCAGCAGCGTGCTGGCAGAGCCGAGCGTTTCTGCCATGCCGTAGGCCAGCCCCATCTGCGACTTGTGGACGAAGCTCCGCACCTGCGCAACGCCCAGGCCTCGCAGCGGACGGTAGCCCCCCAGCAGGAAGTAGCCCACTGCGAACCATCCTAGGCCCAAGCCTTTCCACAAGAACACGGCGAAGGCCGCCACGGCCACTTGCCCCAACAGGAATCCGGTCCTGGCCTCGAGCTGCCCCAGCACAAGAGCCAGGATGGTCGTGCCCAGATACGCGATTGAGATCAGCTGCCCGATCGTGCTCAGGGAAAGTCCTTGCTGATTCCTCAGGTAATTCGAAGACAGCGGCTGCGGCACATAGGCCGCGAAAGCCACAAAGAAGAAGACCGCCAGGAAAACCATGTAGCGGCGATTGTGCAGCAACGCGCCAGGTGGGTTATCCGGATCATGCTGATCGCGCGGCTGTGCAGCGACAAATGTGACCACCAGAGTGGAGAGCACGAAGAGTCCTGCCGCAATGAAGTACACCGGCCTGAAGCCGTACACGTCGGCGACACGCCCGCCGATCAGCGGCCCGATCACCGCGCCCCCGTTGAATGTCATCGAAACGAAAGTGATCGCCCGCGCTACAGACCACTTTCCGCGCGCCGCCGTGGTGTAGCTGTCCAGCGGCGAGGCCACGAAGGCGGTGAACCCGTACAACAGCAGCCCGACGATGAACATCGGCAGATTGAGCGCCAGCGCCATCAATATGGTTGCCAGGACACCGACCAGCCAGGCGGCGATCAACATCGGTCGCCGCCCCAATCGGTCAGATAGATGCCCCGCGGGTATATGGGTCAGGGTCATCGCCGCGCCAAATGCCCCCAGGATCACGCCGATCTCTATGGGTGCGGCTCCGAGTTCCTGAAGGTACACGGGTTGAAAGAGCAGGAACATGCTTTCCCCCAAGCCCCAGAGGAACAGGGCCGCGCCAAGCCAGAGCAATGAGCGATTCATGAAGTTTCAGGCTCCAATGCGCGAGCGTGCCCGCGGCGGCTTACTATACTATGCCTCCCGGGTTTCGGCGTCTGACACCTCGGCGCGCGATTGGATCCGCGCCTCGTCCGTACGATAGAATTCCGTCTGCAAAGCATGAAGGCAGCTCGAGCCCCCTCCTCCCGGCACCCGTTTCAGGGCCTGTCCCGTCATGGCTGGTTCAACCTTGCCATGGCCGCGCTCCTCGTGTTCTACGTAGCCCAGGTAGTGCTGGACATTGTCTGGGGCAACTTGTTCGGGAATCTCGCGGTGGACTTCGCCTCGTTCTGGAGCGCGGGCTATATTGCCAATCAGTACGGATACGGCAAAGTCTACGATCTCGAGCTCATGGCTCAGGTACAACGGCAGTTGGTTCCCGCCGGAGCCGCCGCATTGGCGGCATTTCGCGTCATTCCTACTCCATACCTGCCTGTCTTCATCCTTCCCTTTCAGGTACTTGCCTTGCTGCCACCGCAGTTGGCCGCCACCGTGTGGATCGTGCTCACTCTTGTGGGCAGTGCGCTGTACTTGCACGGTTTCGCATCGCGCATCGCAGGACGCCGCGTCGAACGTCGTCTGCTCTTGATGCTGCTGATTTCGGTGCCCGTCTTTCTGAACCTCTTTATCGGGCAGGCCAATCTGTGGCTCATGATTTGTGTCGGCGAATTCCTCATTGCCGCAATATCGGACGGGACCTTTCGCTCGGGCGCCTGGCTGGCAGGACTCCTGCTCAAGCCCCAGACTCTGATACTGGTTGTCCCGGCCGTACTGATGCAGCGCCGGACGAAGACGGCCCTGGGCATGTTCGTGGCCGGGCTCGCCATCATCGGCGGCTCATGGCTGCTGGCAGGCACTGATGCGCTCGTCCGCTTGGTTCAGCTATGGCTGGGATACATGGGCGGCCTGCCCACGAACGATCCGCAGCTGATGATGAATTGGCGGATGATCGGCGTTCACCTCGGAGGCCTTTTCGGATCGGACGCGGCATCGATCGTTGTGATTGTCGGAATGGCAGGCACCGTGGCGGCTGCCCTGGCGATGTGGATCCATCCCCTTGGCACCGACCGCACGCGCATCGCAATCGCCTCGCTGGGGCTCTTCGCCGCCACTGCGGTTGTGGCCTGGCATTCGCATGTGCACATGGCAATGATCTTGATTCCACCCCTGCTGCTTCTCGCGCTGCAGCCCAACGTTCGCCTGCGAAACTCGCTGGAGTGGTGGATCCTATTGCCCGCGGCAGTCTACCTGATCCGCATCGTGCTTGCCTCAATGATGCGTGCCGGTGTTCTCGCAGAAGCGTACGGCTTCCTGGATTTCCTGGCGGGCGCGGGACAGTTCAGCATGAATCTGGCTCTGATTGGCTGGGCTCTCGGCCAACTTAAGCCTTGGCAGCCAGCCCGGACCTAGATCCGGCCTCGACCGCCGTCTCCTTGATCAGCAAGTATCGGCCGGCCTACCCCACCGCGCGCAACTCGCGCGGCATGTCACTGAGCACGTCCACCCCGCTCTTCGTGACCACGACATTGTCCTCGATGCGCACACCTCCACGCCCGGGGAGATAGATACCCGGCTCGACCGTATACGCCATGCCCGGATAAAGCATGCGCATGTTGTCGCCGCGCATGTACGGCTCCTCGTGCCCTTCCATTCCAATTCCGTGCCCCGTGCGATGGGTGAAGTACTGGCCGTATCCCGCCTGCTCGATCACCGCCCGCGCCGCCTTGTCCACGCTGGCGCACGGCACGCCGGGTCTCCCTGCTGCGCATCCCGCTCGGTTGGCCTCGAACACGATCTGGGCGATCTTCCTCCACTCGGCAGCCACCTCGCCCACGGCGAACGTGCGGGTCAGATCGGAGATGTATCCATCTGTCGCGGCACCCCAATCCACGAGCAGGAGATCGCCGCGCTCGAGCTTCCGGTCGGAGGGCGTGGCGTGCGGGTTGGCCGAGTTGGGACCCGCGCAGACGATAGGCGAAAAGGGCAGTTCCGCATCGGATCCGCTCTTCAGCAGCTGCATCGTCAGCGCCCCGGCGATCTCGCGTTCCGTGGCACCCACCTTAATAGAAGGGAGAACCGCTTCCAGCGCCATCTGCGCGATCTGGACCGCGTGGCGCATGGCTGCGATCTCCTGGTCGTCCTTGCGCAGTCGCAGCGACGCCAGGGCCTCGGTTGCATCGGGAAAATCGGCTGCCGGCGCCGCGTTCCGCACGTGATGGTACTCCAGCAGGCGCATCTGGCGCGGTTCTACACCGATCTTCTTTCCGTCAAGCTCCAGCGACGTCACGGCCCGTCTGAAGGCCCCATCCCACTCGGCTGGGTTTTCGCCGTAGTGGAATCCTCTGACTTTGTAGGGAATGAGCGCTGCCTTTGCCATTTCGAACTCGGGAAGTACAAGGACCGGCTCATGGTCGCGCCTCACGAGCATCACGATGGGGCGTTCCATCAGATGAAAGCTCACGCCGGTCAGGTAGGCCAGCGTGGGGCCCGGATTCAGCGCCACGGCGTCCAGTCCCGCCTGGGCAAGAGCGGTCTGCAGTTGCTCCAATCGCGCGCTCTTCATGGTGTCTTCCATTCAGCCAACTCCCCGGCAGCGAGCATTGCTGCAATGATCTTCCACTACCCGTCGGTCACGGAGAGTCCGCCCCTCCCCCGCGAACGTTCTCCCCGCCTTCCATCCTGAGCTGGCCGACTAATCTCTCTCCGCGGCCTCCGCATTTCGAGCCTCCGGGATTTCATCGCTGCGCTTTCGCGGCCGCGGCGGCACGATCACGGCCTCGCGCGCCAGCGCCACCTCCAGCACCTGGTCCATGTGCTTGACTGGTATGATCTTGAGCTCCATCCGCACGGTCTTGGGAACGTCGTGCAGGTCCTTCATGTTCTTTTCCGGCAACAGCACGGTCTTCAGCCCGGCGCGGTGCGCCGCCAGGACTTTCTCGCGCACGCCGCCGATCGGCAAGACCCGGCCACGCAGAGTGATTTCACCGGTCAATCCGATGGTTCGAACTGCAGGCCGGCCGGTCAGCGCAGAGATCATCGCGCTGGCGATGGTGATACCAGCAGACGGCCCGTCTTTCGGGATGGCGCCCTCCGGGATGTGCAGGTGGATATCCATCCGCTCGAAGACCTCCATGTCGATGCCCAGCGCCCCGGCACGCGACTTGATGTAGGTCAGCCCCGCTTGCGCCGACTCCTGCATGACCTCTCCCAGCTGGCCGGTCATTTGCAGCGAGCCCTTCCCCTCCAGCACCGCCACCTCAACCGCCATGATCTCCCCGCCGTTCTCGGTCCAGGCTAGGGATTGCACCACGCCCACCTCATCGGCTTTCTCCATCTCGGGCGGGATGTATTGCGGAGGATCGAGGAACTTCTCTATGACGTCGGCACCGATCACGGGCGGGAACTTCCTGGCCTCGGCCTTCAGCCGCGCCACCTTGCGAAGGATCTGCCCGATCTCGCGTTCAAGATTTCGCACACCGGCCTCAAACGTGTACTCACGGATGATCCGCTTCAGGGCGCCCATCTCGAATTTCAGGCCGATGTCGCCGACGCCGTTCTCGTCAATCTGCCGGGGGATCAAGAAGCGTGTGGCGATCTCCAGTTTCTCATCCTCGATGTACCCCGGAAACTCGATCACCTCCATGCGGTCAAGCAGGGCGGGCGGGATCGGTCCCAAATAGTTTGCGGTGGTCACGAACATGACCTTGGAAAGGTCGTAGGGCATTTCAAGGTAATGATCGCTGAACGCGTTGTTCTGCTCCGGATCCAGCACTTCCAGCATCGCCGATGCCGGATCCCCGCGGAAATCCGAATACAGTTTGTCGATCTCATCCAGCATGAATAGCGGATTCACCGTGCCCGCCCGCTTCATGGTCTGCAGCACCCGGCCGGGCAACGCGCCGATGTATGTCCGCCGGTGGCCGCGGATCTCCGCCTCGTCGCGGATACCGCCCAGCGAAACCCGCACGAATTTGCGCCCCAGCGCTTCAGCGATCGAGCGCCCGAGGGATGTCTTTCCGGTGCCCGGCGGGCCCACGAAGCACAGGATGGGCTGGCGCTCCTTCTTGGGCTTCAAGGACCGGACCGCAATGTATTCCAGGATGCGCTCCTTTGCCTTCTTCAGCCCATAATGATCCCGCTCCAGGACCTTGGCCGCATGCCGTACGTCCAGGTTATCAGGCGTCGATGTGGTCCAGGGAACATCGATGATCCACTCAACATAGGTGCGGATCGTGCCTATCTCGGGCGCCATCGGCGGCATCTGGTTCAGGCGCTCAAGTTCCTTCATCGCCACAGCCTGGGGCTCCTCTGGCAGATTCGCGGCCAGTATTCTGCGTTTCAGTTCGGCCGCGTCCCGGGTGAAGACATCCCCTTCCCCCAGCTCGTTTTGTATCTGCCGCATCTGTTCCCGCAGGTAGTACTCGCGCTGCGTCTTGTCCACCTCGTTCCGCACTCTGGAATGGATCTCGTCCTGCAGTTCCAGCACATCCAGTTCCTGCGCCAGGATCTTGTTGATGGCCTGCAGCCGTCCCCGCGGATCAAGCAGCGTCAGCAGCCTCTGGCGCGCCTCGAAATTCAATGACAGAGAAGTCGCGATCATGTCAGCAAGCCAGCCCGGCTCCGAGATGTTCATCGCGAAAACGTGCGCTTCTTCGGGGATCGATCTATCAAGTTGGACGACTTTATCAAACATGTCAAGCACCGATCGCATCAATGCCTGTGTCTGGCGATCCGCCGTTGGGGATTCGTACACCGGGCGGGCCCGGACTTTCTGGTAGGGCTTCTGGCGGACGAAATCCACCACCTCAAGTCGCCGCCTGCCTTGAACGAGCGCGCTCGAAGAGCCGTCTGGCATGGAGAGCAGCCGCCCCACGGCCATTTCCATCCCGATCGGGAGAAAGTCCGAGGGCTTCGGATCTTCGAGTTCGGGATCTCGCTGCACCAGGCCAATCACCGTTCGGTTCTTGGCCTGCGCTTCCTGGATCGCCAGCAGCGAGGCCTCGCGTCCCACGAAAATGGGCGAAACCATACGTGGGAACACCACCAGGTCGCGCAGCGGCAGCACCGGGGCGTCGATCAGCCCCTGCTCATCCGGCTCGCGGTTGGGCACGCGGTACAACTCCTCGGTGCGTTGTGAAAGCGCCGGGGTAAAGTTATCTTCTCTTTCGTTCCACTCAGCTGTATGGTTCACAAGGCGTGTCCCGCGCGGTCCGCCAGACATGCCAAAAGGCCATCACGGACCTGGGCGGGCATTGCTTGCCTCTCGAGCCTGCCACGCCGCGATCGCCTCGGCAGTCACAAACATCGAACCTGCGGATAGGACAATGCTACCATCTTTTTCGGATAGCTCCAGTGCACGCCCGAAGGCCACCTCCACGCGGGCTTGCACCTCGTAGGCGATGCCGGCGCTCTCCGCCAGCGGCGTGATGCTTTCGGGAGGCAGCGCTCGTGGATGATCGGCCCTGGTTACGAACATGCGTCGGACCTTGTATTTGATCTCTGCGAACATGCCGGGTATGTTCTTGTCCTCAGACGCGCCAAATATCAGGTACACGGGCCTCCCCGGGAAATAATCGTCCAGTGCCTGCCTCAGCCGCGCGAAAGAATCCTGGTTGTGGGCGGAATCCATGATCACCGGCGGTTCGGGGCGGACGATCTGGAACCGTGCCGGCCACTTGACGCTCGCAAATCCGTCCCGAATGGCCATGTCCGTGATCTCAAGGCCCCACTCATCCAGCGCCCACAGAGCCGCCGTCGCCGTGGCTGCATTTTGAACCTGATGCGAGCCGAGCAGCGGCATCGTCAGACTCAGCGCCTTGTCGCGACCCGTTACTCGCAGCGATTGTCCATCCAGGGAGTGGCCCAGAGGCTTGAAAGCAATGTCCCGTCCCAGGAGAGTGAATTGGGCATGGTGTTCATGAGCTGCGCGGAGCAGCACCCCCAGCGCTTCATCCTTCTGCGGTGCCGATATCACGGGCACGCCGTCCTTGATGATGCCAGCCTTCTCCCCGGCGATCTTTGCAAGAGTGTCGCCCAACACCGCCATGTGGTCATACGAGAGTGACGTGATCACACACACCTTGGGTGACACCACGTTGGTCGCATCCAGCCGACCGCCCAGACCTACTTCGATGACGGCTGCGTCGACCTTCTGCTCCGCGAAGTGCAGCAGCGCCAGAGCCGTCGTGATCTCAAAGGTCGTCAGTTTCGGGATGCCTGCGACAGCCGGCTTCGCTCTCTCGACCAGGTTCAATAGCCCCTCATGCGACACCGGCGCGCCATCGATCTGGATGCGCTCGCAGTAGTCCAGAAGGTGGGGTGAGGTATACAGGCCGACGCGATAGCCGGCTGCCCGCAGCCCGCTTGCCGCGAGCGCGCAAACCGATCCCTTCCCCTTGGTGCCGGCGACGTGCAGAATGGGGTAGTTTTCCTGGGGATCGCCGAGTGCCCGCATGAGGGCTCGCATACGGTCGAGGTTGAACTCGGCCTTCGCGAGTTCCGACGAGTGTTTGAGACTATAATCGACGAAAGAATACAGGAAGTCCAGAGCCAGGTTGTACACCGATTCGGGGTCAGTCATCGCGAGGCATTGTATAGCGGAACTCCGAATTCGTAAATCATCCTCGATCCGTGCACAGCGACGATTGCCTCATCCACCACGAACACCGCCGTGAAGGGACCCCTTCTCCCGAAGGATGCATCTGCCGGGTGTCCATGATGGAGAGCATCCCGCATCATGTCTGGATCGTGCCGGGTCGACCGGAAATCGGCGAGCAACGCGTCGCCTTTGTCGCCCAAGATCCAATCCGTACCGAACGCTCTTCCCGGGACCTCGCCGCAGCCCTCCGCGCCGCACCGCAGACCGCGTGATCGGCATCCTGACCATACACCTGCACCTGCCGGCCTGCACCTCGCTCAAGGAGAAGCGCGGGCGAATTCGTCCTCTACTTGCCAGGCTGCGTCGCCAGTTCAATGTCTCGGTCGCCGAGATGGATTTGCAGGACCAATGGCAGGAGGCGTTGATCAGCTGCGCAATGGTGGGGAATGAATCCGGGCATCTCCAATCCGCCCTTCAGAACGTTCAAAAGTGGGTGCAGGGGAACTGGCCGGATGGGATGGTTGTGGAGGATAGGATCGAGTTGGTTTGACCTCCAGACGCCGCGTCCAGGGCCAGTCGCAGGGGTCGCGGGAAGTGAGGCTTGTTTCCGGAAGGAACCGAATGAGAATCGCGGTGGTCGGCACCGGCGGTGTGGGTGGTTACTACGGTGCGCGGCTGGCACAAAAGAAGCACGAAGTGAGCTTCATAGCACGCGGAGCGCATTTGCAGGCCATCCAAAGAAATGGTCTGCAGATCAAGAGCGTCTTGAGTGACCTCCTCATCAAACCGGCACGTGCCACGGACAAACCCACGGAGGTTGGCCCCGTGGACCTGGTGCTGTTTTGCACGAAGGCCTACGACACGGCCTCGGCTGCCCTGGAAGCAAAGGCGTTGGTCGGGCCGACTACGACGGTCGTGAGTCTGCAAAACGGGCTTGACGCCCATGAGCACATTGGAAAGGTCGTCGGCATGGAGCATATGATCGCGGGGGTCACCGGCATTATTTCGACGTTGGAGGCTCCCGGGATCATCAAAATGGCGTCGGACTCTCCCTGGGTGGCTCTTGGGGAGTTGGATGGACGGCTCACTCCGCGCGTCCAGGCTGTCGGCGACGCTTTCAGGGAGGCCGGAGTGGAGACCTACGTTTCCGAGAGCATCATGGTCGAGTTGTGGACGAAACTCATGATCGTTTCTCCCCTGGCCGGATTCGGCTCGCTGACCCGTCTGCCCATTGGTGACTACCGCTCTGTTCCCGAAACACGCATCCTGATCGCTGGACTGAAGCGGGAGATCGCGGACCTGGCAGCCGCCAACCACGTGACGCTGCAGGCGGACGTCGTCGAGAGAACGCTGGCCGGCATCGACGGGCTCCCCCTCCTCTGGAAGTCCTCCATGCAGTTGGATGTGGAATCAGGTCATCGATCCGAACTTGAGGCAATTATCGGCGTCATCTGCCGCAAGGGCCGAGAGCGAGGCGTGCCGACCCCTGTCGCAGAAATGCTCTATGCCGCCCTGCTACCGGCGGATCTGAAGGCCCGCCGAATCGCCTAGGACGCTTTCTGCATCGCGGTGGAAGCTGCCGCTCGGCTGAGATGCACCCAATGGGTGATGGGGCTGGCCTCCGCGCATGGACCTGGGAGCCTCATATCCTTGCGAGCGATGCGAACACCCTGAGGGCCTCATGCCCTAGAATTGAGATCTGCTGTTGCTGCGGGCACTGGTTCCCGGGCCCGCCGAGAGTTGCGACGCTGGTCGTGAATGTTCGTGACGAGGCCTGCCAGCATATCGCATGCGCTTGGGAGTCACGATCCGGGGAGGCGGCGCAGCCGGCTCGGCGCCGGTTCTCCTATCAATCAGGAACAAGGCTCAGTTGCCTCCGTTCAGGAGCCGGAGGCCGCGCTGCATACGATACAATTTGCCGCACTCTCGTCCCACAACGGAGGTGGCGCACATGGATCTGATGCTTAAGGACAAACGCGCCCTGGTAGCAGGTGCCTCTCGAGGTTTGGGGCACGCGCTCGCCCTGGGGCTCGCCAGGGAAGGCTGCCGCCTCGCTATCAACGGTCGCGACGGCAGCAGGCTCAAGGCCGCGGCTGAGAATATTTCCGCTGAGAGCGGCGTCCAGGTTGTCGGTCTGGCTGGCGACGTGAGCGATGCCTCCGTGCCCGGTAGGTTGATTGATGCCGCCGTCGAGGCCTTGGGTGGTCTGGACCTGCTGGTGACCAATGCAGGTGGACCGCCGGCCGGGGCATTTGAGTCCTTTGATGAGCCCGCCTGGCAGAAGGCCATCGATCTCTCGCTCATGTCGCACGTCAGGCTGATCCGCGCCGCCCTGCCGCATTTGCGCCGATCCCAGGCGGCCAGCGTCTTGACGATGACCTCCTACACCGCGAAGCAGCCGATGCTAAATCTGGTGCTTTCCAACAGCATTCGTCTGGCCACCATTGGCCTGACCAAGTCCCTCGCGCTCGAGCTGGGCGCCGAGGGCATCCGGTTCAATTCGATTCTGCCCGCCACGGTAGACACCGATCGGGTGCGCGAATTGGCTCAGTTCCGTGCGGACCGGGACAAGACCTCCCTGCTGGAGGAGCAGGCGAAGGACGCCCAGAAGAGCGTCTTGGGTCGCATTGGCCGCCCGGAGGAATTCGCCAACGTAGCCGTCTTCCTGCTTTCACCGGCAGCCTCCTATGTCACGGGCATGATGATGGTCGTGGACGGCGGGCAGTACAAGGGCATGATGTAGCGCATGCAGCGGCTCTCCTTCCTGACACGAACGTCTCTGCTGCTGAGCTTCTTCTTCGCGGCTGACAAGGTCCTGGCGTTCGGCAAGTCCCTGCTCTTCAACAGGATCGTCGGCCTGGAGGGCATGGGCATCTTCGGCGCCGCGAACAACATCCCCGATTATTTGTCTGCGCTGCTTTCTGGCGGCGCCCTCGGTATCGCCTTCGTCCCCGTCCTGCGCGAGACCATCGACCGCCAGGGGCGCAGCCAGGCATGGGATCTTTTCTCCCGCATCATCAACCTGGCGTTTATCGTCACGGGCATCGCTTCGGTCCTCATCATTCTCCTGGCAGGCCCCTTCGTACGCAGAGTGATCGCTCCCGGGTTCTCCGCCGAAGACCAGGCTCTCACGGCCTCGCTCATGCGTCTCGACCTGGCGGCGATCTTGATCTTTTCGATAAGCGGTCTTGTCATGGCTGGTTTGCATGCCAACCAGCACTTCCTGCTGCCGGCGATGGCGCCGCTGCTGTACAACCTTGGGCAGCTCTTCGGAGTCACCATTCTCAGTCCAAGCGAAGGTCTGCATCTTGGCGGGATCCAATTGCCTGCCTTCGGCCTGGGGCTCTACGGGCTGGTCTACGGAGTGATCCTGGGCGCGAGTCTGCACTTGTTGATCCAGGTCCCCGGACTGATCCGCTACCAGTTCCGCTGGCTGCCTGTTCTCGACATAGAGAGCGCGGCCGTACGGCGCGTCCTCATCTTGCTCGGCCCCCGCGTTCTCACGATGGCGTGCATTCAGGCATATTTCGTAGCCCGCGATAGCCTGGGCTCGCGTTTCGCGGCCGTGGGCGTCGGCGCCCTCAACCTTGCCTGGACCATCGAACAGGTACCTGAGACCATCATCGGTTCAGCCATCGCCGTGGCCATCCTCCCTTCGCTGGCGCAATTCATTGACCGGGGTCAGATCGCAGATTTCACGCGCACCGTGAACCGGGCGCTGCGAATCATGCTGGCCTTGTGCCTGCCCGCGGCGGTTCTCATTGGGCTCACGGTGCGCCCGCTGGCCGCGGCCTTCTTCGGTTTCGAAAGCGCGCGCCTGGACCTGTTGACATTGTGCACCTGGGCGTTCCTCGCGGGCCTGGTCGGCGATACCTGGCTTGAGGTCGCGGTCCGTTCCCACTACGCCAACCTGAACACACGCACACCGCTCGTCGCCGCGGCCATTCAGGTCTCGGCATTCCTGCTCCTCTCGCTGCTGCTTCCACGCTGGATCGGCCTGCCGGGTATTCCCCTGGCCGCCGCCCTGACGTTCACCACACAAGCCGTGGGCCTGCTAATCCTGCTCAACCGGCGCTTCCCTGGACTTCTGGATGTGCGCAGTACGGCGCTCAGGGCGGTCGGCGGCGCGGTCGCCGCGGCCGTGATCGGCGCAGTTGTTCTTCAGGGTCTGCCTTGGTCAAGCGTTGTCGCCGCCCTGGCCGCCCTGATCGGCGGCGCGCTGGTCGCCGCGCCATTCATCTGGCGCGAGGTGCGCTTGTTGATGGATCTGTAGCCGCGAAGGCTGTTGCATCTGCGGCGCGTGATGCTCAGGTTGGCAACGTTGACTGCCGCTCAATGGCCCGTCTGGCACACAGAACTCCCTGAGATTTGCACTGGCATGATTCACCACCAGGCTCTCGAAGTGGTGGCGTTATAATCACGCCCATGTCCGACAGCAGCATGATCATCAACACATCGGGGCCGCCCGGCCCTGGCGATACTCAGCCCCTCAAACCCGTCAAGAGGGCGCCTCGCTGGCGTTCAGTGCTCATGAGCGTTGTGGGTGTCCTGGCCTTGCTGGTGCTGGGCACTTTGGGCGGCTACACCAGCGGAATCGCACAACGGCGCAATGCGCAGCGTGTGACGATTTCGGAGCAACTGACCGAGCAGTTCGAGTTCGCGCTCGTCGACCAGCAGTTCGGGCGGTACGATGCCGCCAGGCAGCGCCTCGAGTTCATCATCCAGAACGATCCGGGCTTTCCAGGCGCGCAGGATGAGTTGGCGAAGGTGCTGGTTCAATTGACCATCCCGACCGCCAGCCCCACCTTGCCGCCAACTCCCACTCCGGACATGCGCGGCGTGCAGGCCCTCTTCGCCAGCGCTCAACAGCTCATCGCAGCCAGCGATTGGGCGAATGCGCTCACCGCCCTCGACCAGCTCCGCAAGCAGGATCCAAATCTGAACACGTCGCAAGTAGACGGCATGTACTACTTCGCCCTGCGCAACTACGGCGTGTCCTTGATCCAGAATCAGGGGAATCTCGAGGGCGGCATCTACCAGCTGACTCTTGCGGAACGCTTCGCACCGCTCGACAGCACGGCGAACGGCTTGCGCGAAGGCGCGCGAGCCTACATTCAGGCCGTCAGCTACTTCGGCATTAACTGGACCCGCGCCGTGGACTTCTTCCGGAACGTGGCCGCCGGTTGGCCTGCGCTCTGGGACGGCAACATGAACGCCAACCAGCGATTCCACATAGCGTTGATGCGCTACGGGGATGAACTCTGGGCGCGCGGTGACGCCTGCGAAGCCTCGGCCACCTATGCGGAGGCCAAGACCTTCGGAGAGCTGGACGCGATTTCGGCCAAGAACTCGAACCAAGCCTTCCAGCAGTGCTACCCGGCGACAGAAGTGCCAACGGCCGAGATCCCGGCGGAAACGCCTACCGGCGAACCGCCCACTGAGCCGCCGCCAACCGTCGCTCCATAATCGATGCCGACTACCGTTCCCTATTGGGCGCTCGCGCTGACGTTCTGGATTCACTTGCTGGCCACGGCGACCTGGATCGGCAGCCTCGTCTCCATGGCCGCGCTTGTTCTTCCCGCGGCTGGGCGGACGCTCAATCCCCCTGATCGGCTTTCGCTCATCGAGGTAATGCGGCAACGCCTGGAGCCCATCACGTGGTTCAGCGTCAGCATCCTGGTCGTGACCGGCCTTTTCCAGATGAGCGTCAATCCCCACTACAACGGCTTCCTCTCCACGAGCGGTCAGTGGTCCCTGGCGATGCTGACCAAGCATATCCTCGTCGGCACATTGATCGCGGTCAGCGCGGTCCACACCTGGGATGTGCTGCCTGCCCTGCGCCGAGCCCTCATGCAGAAGCACAAGCTTGCGGGTGCCGATATCGACCGACTTCAGCGACGCGAGATCGCTCTGCTCAGGACAAGCATAGTTCTGGCAGCGTTGGTGCTGCTGGCAACCGGCTTGGCGCGGGCCTCCTGAGACCGCGGTCCGCCCATCGGTGCCGCCTTCGGAACACGAGACCAGGTCGTTCGACTGACCTGGTCTTTGATTCTGCATGCCTAAGCTGCTGCCGCGCGGCGGTTGTCGATCTGAACCAGAGGCGGCGATGACCCCGTCCGCCTGGCCTCTATCGGCAGCGCGGCCAGGTCGTATGGCATCGCCCCGGTTATTTTCGCAGCGACGAGTTCGCCGACGTTTGCCTCACCTTCGACGAAGACCAAGCCGTCAATCTCAGGTGCGTCGCGATACGAGCGGCCGACGGCAAAGTTGCTATCGCGGCCTTCAATCAGTACCTCGAGCGTCCGGCCCACTTGCGATTGATTCAGTTGCAGCGAGATGCCCTGCTGCGCGGCCATGAGGCGATCGAAACGCATCTGCTTCACCTCGGAGGGAATCGGATCGCCGAGAGGCTCGGACGATGTGCCCGGCTCGAAAGAAAACTGGAACGCGCCGACCCGGTCGAAGCGCATCTCCATGATGAAGTTCATCAGCGCTTCAAACTCGCCCTCCGTCTCGCCTGGATAGCCGACGATGAACGTGCTGCGGACGGCGAGGTTCGGCATGGCCGAGCGCATCTGCGCCAGTGTCCTGCGCACCCACTCGATGTTCGATGGGCGCCGCATCCGGTACAGCGTTTTCGGATGAGCGTGCTGTAGCGGCATATCCAGATACCTCAGGATCTGCTCGTGCGTCGCCATGACGTCGATCAGGCGCTCGGTGACGTACCCCGGAAAGGCGTACATGATGCGGATCCAGTCCATGTCGGGCACTGCCGCGACCAACTGCTCGAGCAGAACCGCCAGGCCATCCTTCAGGCCGAGGTCATGTCCGTAGTCGGTGGTGTCCTGGGCGATGAGCACGAGCTCCCGTACACCGGCATCGCGCAGCTGGCGAGCCTCTTCAACGATGCGCGACATAGGCCGGCTGACCGCCGTGCCTTTGATCAGGGGGATGGCACAAAACGCGCATGGACGGCGGCAGCCGTCAGCGATCTTGAGGTAGGCCGAAGCTCCTGCAACACTGGCGCGCAGCGTCTCCGCCTCATCCTTGCCCACCGTTACCGCCTCGCTCGGCAGGTGGTAGCGAGCCTCGGGCTGCCCTCCGTCGCGCAGATCGCGGACCAGCGTGACGATATCCATCCAGCGGCGCGTTCCGAGGATGCCGTCGATGCCGGGGACCTGCTGAGCCACCTCCATGCCGTAGCGCTGCGTGAGGCAGCCGGCCGCAATGAGCAGTTGGCCCGTGCGTTTGGCGGCAGCCAGTTCACGCAGCGTATCGATGGACTCCTTCTTGGCCGGACCGATGAAACCGCAGGTGTTGACGACCAGCACCTGCGCTTTAGCCGCGTCACCCACCGCCCGATATCCATCGCGCTGCAACAGCTGCGCCATGGATTCCGAATCGACGGTGTTCTTGGCGCAGCCCAGCGAGATCAGGTGAAAGGTAGGCGCGGTCAAGGCTACTGTCCGGCGTTCGGTGTAGGCGTGTACGTGGCCAGCGTCGGCGTCGGTGGGGGCGTGAGAGTCGGGGTGGCAGTCGGCGTGTTCGTCGGAGGCAATGTGGCCGTGGGCGTGAGGACACCTCTGGCGGTGAATAGTTGGTCGATGACCTCACCGTAGTGGCCCATCCGACCGAGGTCGCGACCATTGTGTGTGACCGTCAATGCGGCCGCGTTACCCACCAGCGCCTCGATCTGCCGCGCCGCCTGGTAGTAGTAGTCCTTGCCGGGCTCAGACCGCCCCTCGAATGCCAGCCGGTCGTCCACGAGGATGCGCATATAAGTGCGCTCGGAAGCCGTGAACTTGACCTGGACCGTGATGCTTGGATCGATGGGCGTAGCCGCTTCTTCGACGGCGGCGGCACCGGTCGGCGGCACCAACGGCGTATCCTGGGCGGGGATCAGCCTCACTTCGCTCTGAACGGTGGGCACGGCAACGCCCGCCAGCACTTCCGAGATGGAAGGGGCGGTGGCATGCGCAGGTGTGGTGGCGCGCACCGCCATGACGCGATTAATGCCCCAGACCGCGAACAGCAGCAGCATGATCGCCGCGCCGCCTCCGAAGAGCAGGTCGCTCGCAATGAACGCCCGCAGTGGCGGCAGGTTGCTGTGAACGGTCATTGGTGCCCGCGTGCGAGGCGGCCAGTGGGGTCGCTTCTCGCGATGCCGCGCCTGGATCCCATCCGCGAAACGCAGCTGGATGGCTTCCGCGTCCAGATCGATGAACGCGGCATAGTTGGAGAGGATGCCGCGGGTCTGCACCGGCGATGGCAGGCCGTCGAGAAGGCCCTGCTCGAGGGCTTTGAGGAACGCGACCCGCACGCGCGTCTGGCGCTCGATCTCCTCGTGGGTCAGGTTGAGCATCTCGCGCCGCGCCCGCAACTGATCCCCGATCTGTGCGAAGATCTCGTCAGACGACTCTGGCTCGAGGTCCTCCGGCTGGGGTAGTGGGTTGAAGTCAACCGCGTTCGCGAAGGGCGGCGCAGTGGCCTGCTGGTCTTCATCGGAGGGCGAGTCGGAGTCCTGGGTGCCTTCCGACCCGGATTCCTGCTCACGCTTTGGGCGACGGAATAAGGCGACGAGGCGCGCGGTCAGAGCACCGAGCACTGAGAGGCGCGGGCTGGCCGCCTGCTGCTCAAGCACGGATTCGTCCGCGTTTTCTGGTTCGGTTTCTGCTGGGGTTGCTGCTATCGCGGGAGGCTCAGTTCGCTCCGGCGCGCTGGCCTCAGCCTGGATGGCGGAGGCGGGAGGCGGCGCATCGGCCAACGCCTCAACCAGCTCTAGCCGCGGCCTTTTTTTTTACCCTGAGGCGCGACTTCGCCCTTGGCGGAGGGGAGCGTTGCAGGTGCAGGACGGTAGGTGCTGACGGCTGGGTCAGGCCCGGCAGCCTTGCTGTCTGCCTCCGCCGCTGCCCCGCGAGGGGCGATGCGCTGGCGCAGGCGCGTCAGGAGACTGGGGCGGGCTGGCAAGGGCCAAGGCTTGGGCGCCGGAGCGGTGGGCGTCTCTGCAGCTGGCTGTGCCTCGGGGCCAGGAGCGGATACGGGCGGGATAAGCGTCTCGAGATCGAGGTGCAGGAACTGCGCGTAGATCTTCAGGAAACCGCGCGCTTGCGCGGCCGATGTCATCGCTGACAGATCGTCAGCTTCCAGCGCCTGCAGATAGGGAGAGCGGATCCTGGTGGTTTCGGAGACCTGGGCCAGCGTGAGCTGGCGCCTCTCGCGCGCCGCCCTCAGGGCAGCGCCGATCGAATTGCTCATAAGATCATTCTAACATGCCGACATCGGCCGGCCTTGCGGTGGAGGGGGATCTACTCCTCGTCAGCCGCGGCCTCAGCTACGGGCGCGACCTCTGCGGCCTCAGCCTCGGCGGCTTTCTTGCGGCCGCGCGGCTTGCGAGGCTTCTCCGCGGCTTCCGTGTCGGCCAATGCTGCTGCTTCGGCTGCGGCCTGCGCGGCGCTCTCCGGGGATTCGCCCTCGCGATACACGAGGACCTTGATCTCCGGGATCAGGTCGACCGTCAGCCGCACGCGCGCCTTGTGCTCGCCGAGAACGCGGATGGGCTGCATGTCAAGCTGCTGTCGTTTGATCTCGTAGCGCGCCTGCTCCTGAATGGCCGTGGCCACATCTTGCGTGGTGATCGAACCGTAGAGCTTCCCGGTCTCACCAGCCTTGACGGGGAAGTTCAGGGTCAGACCGTTGAGCTGCTCGGAGAGTCCCTGCAGTTCACTGTTCTGGGCGTCGCGTTTGACCTCCGCCTGGGCGCGGATCTTCTCCGCGGTCTTGAGCGTGCCCGGAGTGGCCAGCACTGCCAGTTTCTGTGTCAGCAGGAAATTGCGAGCGTAGCCGTCCGCGACCTTCTTTACGTCGCCGGCGCGGCCAAGCTTGTAGACGTCTTTGATTAGCAGGACCTTCATGGAGGATCAAGCCCTTTCGTGGTGGCGTACCGCAAGCGAAGGGTACAACGCGTTGCGGCCGGATGAAGCGACACATTGTACCAGACAGCACCCTTCTTGCCAACTGCCCGCAGCGCGGGTAAGATACTTGCAGGATGGATCACTGGCCTGTCAATCCCCGGCGCGTGGCCGTCTTCATCGGCATCCTAGTGCTTATCCTGATGGTACTGGATTTCAACGCGCGGCTCGAGACGCTGAACCTGCTGCGCAAGCAGGAGGCCATCGTCAGCGCTCAGGCCACGCAAGGCATGCAAACGCAGGCCGCGCTCCAAACACAGGTGGCCTACGCGTCGTCGGACCAGGTGGTGCACGAATGGGCGCGCTCTGAGGGGCACTACGTCCAGAGCGGCGATCAGCCCGTCGTCCCGATCCAGGTCCCGGGCGAGGCGCCGGCGACGGTCGAATCCGCGACTCCGCTTCCGACGCAAATGGCGAATTGGGCGGCGTGGTGGGACCTGTTCTTCGGCGAGTAGTCGGGCACGCGTGCCTGAGCCATGGTCCACAAACCTGACCGGCTGCAGCTCTTTCCAGATACGACCACTATTCAGAACGATTCGCTGAATATCGGGGGCCAGGACCTGACCGCCCTGGTGGAACGTCATGGCACCCCGCTGTACGTGTACGATCGCCTGACGATGGACGAGGCCGCCCGGCTGTACAAGGCCGCGCTGAAGACGCATTATCCGGCCGCGGCGTCCGTCACGTATGCGGGCAAGGCGTTCTTGTGTAGGGCGATCGCGGAATGGGCTGGGCAGCAGGGCTTCCAGGTCGACTGCACGGGCGAGGGAGAGATCGCCATCGCGGTTGCAGGCAGGCTTCCCCCGTCCGGGATTGTGGCGCACGGCGTCAATAAATCTCCGGCGGATCTCGAGGCCGCGGCGCAGCATGCCGGTACCATCGTCGTCGACAACCTGAGCGAACTGCGCGAGCTCCCGAACGTGCTGCGCGGGCAAGGGCAGGGCAGGAGCGGACGGGCTGCGCCCCTCGTCTGGTTGCGGCTCCAGCCGGGGGCCGCGGTTCAGACCCACCACGCACACACGCAGACGGGGCAGACGGACAGTAAATTTGGCATGACAGCCGGTGAGATGCTGGAAGCCGCGGAGCTCGCCCGGTCTGCGGGCATTCCCGTCAACGGGATCCACTTTCATCAAGGCTCCAACTTCCGCGACACCAGTCCGCTCATGAAGGCCATCGAGCTGGCGCTGCGCCTGGCAAAGGAAATGCGTCTGCCCGAGGCGTGGCACTTCTCCCCGGGCGGCGGATGGGGCGCGGCCTATCACGAGGACGAACTCCCGCAGCCCGATATCGCAAAGTATGTCGGCGTGATCGCGCGTGAGGTGACGAAGAGATGCCGCCTGAGCGGCCTTCCGCTGCCGACCCTGCACGTTGAGCCCGGGCGCAGCCTGGTGGCGCGGGCGGGCGTCGCCGTGTATCGCGTCGGAGCGGTAAAGCGGCGCAAGCAGCGCACCTGGCTGCTGGTCGATGGCGGCATGGCGGACAATCCGCGGCATGCGTTGTATGGAGCAAGGTACTCGTGTCTGCCTGTCAAGGGTCTCGGCCGCGACATGACGGAAACCGTCTCGATCGCCGGGCCATTCTGCGAGTCCGGGGATGTGCTGATCGAGGACCTGCTCCTGCCGCGCATCGAGGAGGGCGAGCTGCTGGCCGTCCCCGTCAGCGGCGCGTATCAGCTCAGCATGGCGAGCAACTACAACGGCGCACGCCGGCCAGCGGCCGTGTGGATCGAGCGGGGCAGGAGCCGGCTGATCCTGCGCAGAGAGACGACCGAGGACCTTTCTCACCGCCAACTTTCCATCATGCAATAGATTCTTGCGCGTACGTCCAAGTTGCTGCTCCTGCTTGGCGTGAGGCCCTCACCCTGAGCCCTCTCCCAAAGGGAGAGGGGAATGAATACGCAAAAGAGGATATGCGGGGCAAGAGCACCCCGCATTTCCTCTTTTGCGCGGGACATACGAGCGGAAGGGCTCCGCGGGCATGAGGCCCTCACCCCTGACCCCTCTCCCAAAGGGAGAGGGGAATGAATACGCAAAAGAGGATATACGGGGAAAAAACACCCCGGATGTCCTCTTTTGCGCGGGACATATGAGCGGAAGGGGTGCGCGGCGCAGAGGTCGGAGCAGAACGAGATTGAGTCGTCGCCACGCTCCTCGCAATGACATGGGGGCTAGCGGAAGTGGGACATGTCGTCGAGGGGGTCACGGGCGGGGATGACGAGGGTCCTGGAGGCATAGGTCCATTCCAATCTGTCAAGTTCGACGACGAGAGAATCAGCGAGGACGATATCGTCGTGGATGAGCTCGCGGTTCTCGTCGCGCGCGCCTTCGGGGACGCCCCAACGCATGGTACGCCGAGGGCCGATGAGGACCTCGGCCTGGCAGGCCGCGTACTGGCGGTCAGCTTCGGGGGAGGGATCGCAATCGCGAAAGCGACCGGTCTCGATGATGGCGAGGAAGCGATAGCCGATCTCAGACTTGACGGTAGCATTGAACTTCACAGGGATGACCCTGGTGGGAAAGGATTTATCCAGCATGGCCCACAGACCTTCACCGACCCCGGTTGCATCGATGACGATGTGCTGTGGACGCCAGACGTCGTGCATGGCCTTGATCCTGCCGAAGACGACGAGGTGATTGAGGCCGCGCCATTGCTGCGTGTGGACGATGCGGTAGGTGGGCGCTTGAAGAGTGGCGAGCGTCGACAGGTCGATCTCGACGATGCGGAGGGTGATGGAATCGCGGCCGGGGTTGTTGAGGACCGCCTCGGCATCGTGCAGGCGATTCTCGTCCTGGCCCGCGACGTCGATGAGGAAGGCGTGAGGCAGCGAAGACCCCGCGCCTGTCCCTGGCCCCCCGAGGCCTCCGGCCGTGCCCCCCACTTGGCTGCGCAAAATGGGGGGATTGTTTTGCTTCAGACGATCAGGTGTCATCAGGGCGCGGCGGGCGGCGTTGAACATCCCAGCCTGAGAGTCGATCTCCTGGCAGAGGTATTGCGAGAGGACGATGGGATGGTTGGCGCCGAGGCGGGCGATCTCGGCATCCAGGAATTTGCCGTAGGGCGGGTGGACCCTGGCGACCGCGGGTCCATCGACGATGAAAAGGCGCTGACGGCCATCCTGTTCCTGCTTCTGGCGGCAGTGGCGTTCTTCGCGAGCGAGGAGGGTGTCCCTGGTCCAGGCGGTGCCACTGAAGAGGCGGGTGGCGTTATTGGCGGCGGCCATGGGGGCAAAGCGTTTGTCGTAGACGGCGGGGAGAATGTCCTGGGCTTCATTAAGAACGAGCAAAGGCCAGGCGGTGGCGCCGACGACATTGGCATTCTGGGAGGCTGAGTAGAAGAGGATGCGAGCGCTGCGGATGCGGAAGGCGTGACGCAGGCTGCGGCGCCATTCCTTCTGCAGGACGATATTGCGCGAGAGGCGCGTATCGAGGCGCTGCATGGATTGCCCGGTCTGCGGTTTGAAGGTGGGCGCGGCGGCGACGATGGAGGCATCACGGTGCGCAAGGATGGTGAGGAGGTACTGGTAGAGGGCGGTGAGGGTTTCGTCCTTGCCGCTCTGGCGGGCGAACTTCCAGACGAAGGTCTCACCGTCCCGGTTGAGGATGGACTGGATGACGGCGTCGGCGGCGTCGATCTGGTAAGAGCGCAGTGCGACCTGGCCGAAGCAGGCGGTGAAGTGGTCGAGGCGGGAGATGATGGTGCGGAGTTGGGAGGCGAGGTGGAGGGGCATGGAGGATTCAGGATTTCAGATTGCTGAATGATGATTGAGGATTGAAGAGCATGAAACACGAAGGACAGGAAGGGCTCAAAGGGAACAAGATGCGGGTTTGCGGGGCTCGGGAGGCTGGTGCGGTCGTGCCTGGCTCCACGTGATGGATGCAAAACGAAAACAATGAGGAACGATTCCGGGGCGCAGGCATGAAAGTTGACTGGACATGAGAAGGTAGGGAAGGTGTGGAACCCGTGCAAGCAGTGGAGCGTTTTTGCTCGTCGGGGATGCAGGGGTAATGCGGGTCCAGAGCACCCTCACCCCTGACCCCTCTCCCTCTGGGAGAGGGGAATGAACGCGCAAAAGAGGATATGCGGGGAACGTACGGGCGAAAGGGGTGCGAGGCGCGAGGGCACCTCGGGCCAAGACACGCGGGCCCGAAGGGGGCGGGGATTCTTGCTCGGGCACCCGCAGAAATCGAACGAGATTGCCTCCCCTCGACTACGCTCGGAGCAGGCGTCGGGAAGAACGAGATTGCCTCGTCGCTGCGCTGCTCGCAATGACACTGGCTACACCTGTCCCTCATGGGGCGGGTGTACGAGGGGGGCGGCATGACGCCGCCTCGCCTACAGTTTGTGTTCACGGCGGAAGAGTTCGACGGCCTCCCAGAAGGAGGTGAGGAGTTCTTTGTTGTCGCCGACGAGGAGGTTTTGTGTGCGCATGAGGCTGGAGAGGCGCTGGGTGCCGATGAACAGGGCGCTGTAGAGCTTGAGCTTGCGGTCCTCGTCCTGGCATTGCTCGATCAGCGAGAGGATGCGGTCGATGGTGGAACGCAGCATGTGGATCTCATGCTCTGACTCCCGGGCCGACATCTGCCCGAGGGCTTTGCGTTCGGCGTCGGAGTAGTGACGGGAGTAGAGGCCGTGCTTGAGGGCGTTGGTGTTGCGTTTCTTGGGAGCCATGGGGAGGGGAGGGATTGAGGATTGAGGATTGAGGATTGGAGATTGATGATTGAAGATTGGGGACTGAGGATTTGAGATTGGAGGAGGCGAGGGTAGAGCCTTAGTAACAAAGGGCACGAAGGACTCCAGGAGACGCGATCAAGACCTAAGTGGGAGGGCGAGGAAAAAGAGGCAAGGCACGCCGCTGCAGGTAGCGCTCGAGGTCACGGGGGCGGACGCGGAGGGCGTTGCCGATGCGGATACAGGGCAGGTCGCCGACGCGCATGAGGAAATAGACGTAGCTGCGGCTGATGTTGAGGCGAAGGGCGACCTGGCGGCTATCGAGAAGTGTCTCTTCCATGTTCATGTTCCCGAGGTCGGTTGGCTGAACGATGGAGGAGATTATATAGAACAGACGTTCTAATGTCAAGGCAAGGGGATTCTATGGGTTACATGGGTTATTGAGTTGAATGGTTGGACCTTATGGGAGCCGCGGGCTCAAGGAGTGGCTGCGGGCAGCGGCGGAAGACCCAAGAGGCGATAAGGCACGCTGGGGGCGGGCTATTTGGCGAACAGCCGCCCCTCGCCCAGGACTAGAACCTCGAACCTAGCGGTTGGAGGTTCAAGTCCTATTGAAGTACGTTTTTGAAGCTAGAGATGGTGCGGCAACAGGAGGCGTTGGCTTCGTGCATCTGGCTGTCGGGCGCTAGCCGGAAACTCATGCGGCGACTTGGGTAGCCCATCGGTCTCGAATCTCCGCGAAAATTGCCATCCGTCTCACAAGATTTCGGATGGTAGCTCCGTGCTTCGGATTGAGCGGCTTTGTGCCTGCCGCCTGCGTGAACTTGCCAAGCGGGCTGGCTAAACGGTCATGGGTTAAGGGAAGGATTGGGCGCAACATCTGCGCGCCCCGTGTAGCTGGGCCAGCTGACCAGATACCATATTGTCGCGCAATCGGGGCTGAGGGGCAATTGGCAAAATTGCAAGGGGGCCCCCCAGCTCTTGCGACCAGGGGCGTCGCAAGATCGTCCCCCCATTTTGGCCGTCGCTTCGCTCGGCACAATAGGGGGAGAGAAAGGAGGGAACTTCCGCCCAGTGAAGCCGATCAGGGCAGGTTGAGCGCTGTCACGATCACCGTCTTGTCATTCGAGCCCGAGGCAAACAGCTTTCCGTCCGGCGAGAACGCCACGGCATTTACGTCCTCCGGCAAGCCCACGTTGGGATTCACTATGGCAGTATGAAGGCGTAGCACATGGAGTGCTTCCCCGCTGGAAACATCCCAGAACGTTACCCAGCCGTAAGGGCCGCCGCCAGCCAGCAGTCGGCCATCCGGCGAGAAGGCGAGGCTGCTTCCATCGCTGTTGGGGGCCCACAGCATGCGCACTACCTGCCAATTCTCGGGCGACCACAGCGTCACTTTCCCGCTCATCGAACGTGAAGCCAGGAGGGTTCCATCGGGCGAGAAGGCGAGCCTGAGAATCTCATAGACCGGCGCGCTGCCCAGAAGCTCGGAGTTCGTGAGCGGGCGCAGCCTCTCCCCGCTAGCCAGATCGCGCAACCCGATCGTCTTATCATTGGACGCCGAAGCCAGCAGTCGGCCATCCGGCGAGAAGGCAACACTGGTCACCAACTCAGTATGGTCTTTGAAGGCGTTGACCTGTTTCCCGCTGGCCACATCCCATAGCCTAACGGTGTTGTCCCAGGCGCCTGAAGCCAGGAGCTTGCCGTCGGGCGAGAAGACAACGCTCGACACTCCGTCCTTGTGGCCCGTCAATGTGCGCACTTCCTCGCCCGTGGCCACGTCCCACAACTTCACAGTTCCGTCGCGCGACCCTGAAGCCAGGACCTTCCCGTCGGGCGCGAAGGCAACACTGTTCACGGACCCTGTATGGCCCCTGAGTGTGCGGACTTCCTTGCCACTGGTCACGTCCCACAACTTCACAGTCTGGTCCGCGGACCCGGAAGCCAGAAGGCTGCCGTCTGGCGAGAACGCGATGCGCCAGACTGTGTCGGTGTGGCCCGTCAGCGTAAACAAAGTGGGGAAATAGGCAATCTGGGTCAACCATTCAACGATGATCGCCTGCACCTCGTCTGCAGAGGGTGGACCCGCGTTCAAATTAGATGTGCTCGTGATTGTCTGCGGGCACATAGGTGCCCAGGGCCCACTTACGCTTTGAGAATTCACTACTTTCCCCGTTTGAGTATCGATGAGGCTGATCTCAACAGACTGCGCTTCTCGGTTTACATAAATTATTCCACCTAAGGGCCCAGGCGTCCCGTTGACTGTATACACATACGGGCCACATTGACCGTGGAGCTCTATACCTCCGTCTTGAACAGCAACGACATAATGCAGGCCTCCCGGTGTCTTCGCTGTCCACTCTTCAGGCAGTGTCATGCCGGATTCGACATCGGGGCACAGCCGGGCTACCGCCGATCCATCAGTGGAAACCCCCACATCCGCCGAGGTTGCCGGGCTCATTTCACAAGCCGTCTTCACGGCATTCGTCATAATTTCTTCGGGTGATTCAGTAGGAGTTGGGGTGGCAACAGGTGTTGGAGTCAATGGCGGCGCAATTGGCTTGCTCGGCGCGCAGCCTGTGATCATGAAACTTATCAAACAACAAACTGTGGAAATGCTTCTTTTCATGGTTGATCTCCACTGGCTACTAGGCTACTACGGGCGCTCCCCGCCGCTCCTGAGGTGAGCTCCAAAGCTCAGGCAGGCGTTGCAACCCCTTTGATTCAACCTACCACGCCGGATTCCGCGAGTCACGTACCAAAAGTCACGTGTCCGCTGAACGCCCCTCCCTCCTCCCCCCGCAGTGGTTGGGGCACCTGCAACCGAAATAGACGTGAAGAGCTCGGGCTAGTCCATGTCATGGCACGTCGATTTGCCTGCACTGCCTGCCCCCTGGACTGACCGGCAGGGCAGGCAGGCACAGGTGAACCTCCAACCTAGCAGTTGGAGGGTCGTGTCCTATTGACGTACATTTTTCGTCATCAGGGCTGACGGCGTTGTCCTCTGCGTTCCGGGATACAGTGGCGGCAGGGGGCCGGTGAATGTCCCTGGCAGGCGCATTCACCGGCCAGGCTGAAAGCTCAGAACCCCATCTCGAATTACAGTCTGCTTCGTTCCATCGGCGAAGACGAAGTTGAGTTGCTTGCAAACAACTGGATTACCTTTGGCATACACGATATCCAGATGGAGCACTTTGTTCGGCGCAGAGAAGTCTTTCGGCCCTACGGTTCCTCCAAGGTGGTCACTTCGCCCGTACGCCCAATGGAAGCCTGCCTTCTCGTCTTCCAGAACATTACCCGTGACAACGGCTCTATCGTTGCAGCCAATTGCCACCTCGGCAATGTTCCGCAAAGCGTTCTCTTCGCGAAATTCCTGACGCCTCTTGGCCGCGATTGGACCGTCTCCGCGAACATCGATGACTTGATTGTTCTGCACCACGAATACAGCGATTTCGCCGCCATAAGCGACCGGAATCTCGCCGTTCGTCTTGCTGTTGGGACTTTCATTGGGAACTACGAAGACCTCACCAGATGGAAGATTCCTCAAGCGAAAAGCATCCCTGTCTGCACTTGGGCGCAAGCGACCGTTGTCCTGGATGGCAGGCTTACGGTCAGATTTGTCGAAGTAGCACGTGTCGCCGGTGGAGAATATCACTTCGATACCATCAGACTGGTCAAAGAGCGTTGCCAGCTGCGTGCAGGTCTCGGCAATCCTGTTGTAGTCAGCAGACAAACCTGTCTCCTGCATGGCTTTGGTAACTGTCGGCATACTTGCCACGCGCAGGTTCCTGTGCTTGTGCGTGAGAATCAGAAGTGGTGCCGAAGCTGAAAACTGGGGCATGGAAAGAACGATGACTGAGTCCCTGGCGATATCTTCGAGGCGAACTCTGTGACCTTCAGCCACGCCATACTCTGGCAAATCGCCGTTGTGCGTACCGGTGGCATCATACTGGACAAGGGGATTGATCTGCAGACCGTACTTCTTAGAGAACCGCGCGATCTCCTCGTGCCATTGTTGTGCCATCTGACGCCGCTCCCGCCATTCCTGGGTATCATGAATGCCATCGTGCGGCAAGTCAACCATGATCGTCACAATGTCGCCGCTCCTGGGGGCAAATACATCGACAAACATCTTTTCAAGCGAGAAGGTCATGGCAATCCTCGCACGGCAATACCCAACTGGTGTAGATGCGGACTGTACAATACCTTTTGGCTGGACCCTGTGGTATGTCAAATCGCTTAGGACGTTAGGCGGCTGAAAGTTCGAAATGTGGCGAGGCAATCCTAACACAGACCGCGTGAGGCGATTCTCAACCTAGCGGTTGGAGGCTCTAGTCCTATTGCCGGGCGTTTTGCTCTATGGGCCCCGCCAAATCTGGTTTGGCAGGCGTGCCAACTGTCTGGCCAGCTGCTAGTTCCGTTTCTTAAGGCCAAACGGGGGATCTGATACAAAGAGCAGTTTGCTAATGGGATCCAGTTGCCTGTCAAGCTTGCCAGCATCCGCAATCGTTTCTGCGTCATTCGACGTATGGCCAACATACTGCAACATGTTTTGGACGGACATCAGAAGGGGCCCAAGTTCTTCATGTAGGTCGATTAGCCGTTGCCAATCTTCTGCCGAAATTTCTACATTCTTGCTCATTCATCCTCCCGTGTACGGTGCCGACGTGCTCGAACCTGGAACCTAGCGGTTGGAGGGTCAAGTGTCATTGGGAGCCATCACAGAAGACCGCGGGTCATTTGCCGGAGTCGGGGCTGAGCAATTCATACCCGCGTTGAATTTCCTCCCTTGATATATCCTTTAGCAGAATGCCCACTGTGTCCCCGGGATTGCCCTGATCCAATACCTTCCTAAACGCCTCGATCCCGGTAACGACTGCCCGTTTGTCCTCGTTTCCCCCGCGGATCACGACCTCATCGCCGGGTCGCAAGATCCCGGCGCCGACCGTTCCGGTCACGACCGTGCCGCGGTTGCGAATGGCAAAAACATCTTCAATGAACATGTGGAAGAACGGATCGGTGGGCATTTGGCGAGTCCTCTTCTTTGTGCGCGAGGTTTCCGGGGCCGGCAAGGCCCAATCCTTGGCGCTATGCAACCAGTATAAGTAGCATTTGCCTCCGGCACAATAGCTCGAGGCAAATCCAACCCATTCAGGCAGGAGCTGCTCGCCCTCTCCGAGGACCTGCGGCCGAGGACCTGAACCTCGAACCTAGCGGTCGGAGGTGCAAGTCCTACTGACATACAGCTCAACGGTTCGCGTGGCGCGTCCTCATCCATTCGCTCTGCGCAAGCAAAACGGACTTCTCTCGTGCTCAGCAAGAGACGGCTCCCAGCCCATCTGCAGCAACCACTGATGGATTCGTGAATCCCTATTTCGCAGGAGCTCGATTCCAGACGAAGTCAGGTTGCCATCGAGGTCATAGCTCTCGTCATTTGGCGCATGCCGCTGAGGGCTAGAACGGCTTTAGCACCATGAGCGCTGCAATTGCGATCACGGCGATTTCCTCATACCAATGTGCCAGCCGGACTATCTTGTCGCCCATAGCTGCCCGCAATTCGGGCGTGATTTCACCTTTTGCCAACGCAGCATCCAGATCGGCGCGTACTTCTTCCCGCGCGGAATGAAGACCGTAGGGATAGTGACCAGCACGCCAACAAGTAGCAGATTGGAAAGCAGCAGCCAGTTCTGGGACGCTCCCTGCAAAAAGCCGAAGATAGGAAAGCCTCCTATGAGCGCCAGAATTACGCCGAAGAGGAGAACGGCATTCATGCCCGGAATGACCATCAGGCGTTCGACGTGTCCTGCAGCCCGACTGAACTCCGCGAAGGCGCGAATGTCACTTGCCTTCTCTGCGTAGGTGCGGAGCAACTGCCGTGCAAACAACCCCCCCACAGCGACGATTACCGCGAATATGTGCAGCAACTTGACAACAGGATACCAGTGCATAGCCTCTCCTCTCGATCACCCGTAATGATGCGGCTACATAGTAGATTCCTGGGCACTATATCTGACAATAAGGAAGATTGCGCGTCTCCCTGGGGCCTAATTGCGGAAGTTTTGTGCCCGAAAGATCCGCGCCTACTACCCGGACTCGTGCTGCGCGTACGCCTCGCGCGACGACGTCCGGGCGCTTGAATGGCTGCAGCTGAAGGCCTCACCGCAGGCCCGGGTCGTCATCGCAGGGCTCCAGACGGGCACCCACCTGGTCGAGACGGATGCAGGCGCCTGGGTCTATGCCATGACCAGGCTGGATACCGCCAAGCGATCCGATAACTCCACCCTCTACGATCCCGGCTTCATCCAGGGCGTGTGCCAGGGGGGCAGGGAGGCCTATCTGTACGCCGGTGGAGGCGCGATGAGTTTCGAGGTTCCTCCGCTGCCGGCCATCGTTGCAGATTACGGCGTGGCCTATTCATCCGGGGCGACCAGCATCTTGTTTGTCAGGGCTTGCGCGCAGCGTTAGCCTGCCACTTGCAAAACCCGGTCGAGGGCGCGATAATCATCCTACAGCCTTAGGAGGGGAACATGCGACTGCTGAGAACGGCTGTCTTCATACTTGCGCTGGGGGCGCTGCTTTTGCCCGGCTGCACGCCAGCCGATGCCGTCTGCCAGCCTTCGGACCTGGTAGCGCCCCACCTGACCTCCCCAAGCGACTACGCCCACGTTACGAGCAACACGCCGTGGCTGACCTGGGAGTTGAAGGCGGTCACGTACCCCTCGCCGGGCGCGCCCGTGGCCTGCCATGCCGAGAAGTATCGCGTCTCGATCTCAACCGCACCGATGTTCAGGGGTGGGCTCAGCAGCGAGGTGACGGCCATGGCGGTGACGGGCGGCTGGACCAGCCCTGCGCTCGAGTACGGCAAGACGTACCACTGGAACGTGACCGCAATCAGCGACGGCCTGCCGGGGCCCACCTCGGTGACGCGCACATTCTCGGTCGGCAGCGACTGTACTGAGGCGCAGCTCCAAGCCCCGGTCCTGCTCGAGCCGGCGAACCTCTCCATCGTCCACACGAGCCGGCCGACATTCAGGTGGGACACGACGATGACCTGCCTCCCGGCGGGTTACAGCTTGTGGTATCACGAAGGGGGTTTACACCCCGCGTACTGGCCAGAGCCCATCGATGTATCCGACCTCTCGGGCAGGCTGGACGACATCGGCACGGATCTGACGGACTGCACCTGGTACGAATGGGGTGTGTCTGCCTGCACTGAATCGTGCGACATGCTATCCGGCGGCTCGGCCGGACCAGGCAGCTTCGGGGGGTTCACGGTGATGCTGCCGGGAACGACCAGCTGCCCGGCTCTGCCCGCGACTCCAACCGCAATTTCAACGCCGACGCCTGTGCCTCCGGTGCCCGTTGGTGAGAAACCGTGGGAAGTGACCGCGAACGCGAACTGCCGCGTCTGCCCGTCCGGGGCCTGCAATGAAAGCGGCTTCGCCCCCAAGGGATACCTGGCGTCCATTGAGGGCCGCAACGAGGACGCGACCTGGTTCCGCATCAAGGACCCGCGCGGCGTATCCTGCTGGGTCTGGGGCGGCGCGCTTAAGGTGCCGGCCGGCGCGAGCGGCCTGGGCCTGCTGTCCTACCCGACCCCGCCGCCCGTCGAGGAGCCTGCTCCGGCTCAAGGCCAGTGCTCGGGCTTCAAGGACTACAGGACCTGCATTGGCAATCCGCCATGCACCTGGGATCGCGTGAATCAGGCCTGCGTGCGGCCGTAGTCAGCCCGCCGCCCCGTGCTCCTTTCGGTCCTTGCTCATTTTCCGACTAAGGATCTGATAGCGGAGCCCTTCATGGAAAGCGATCGCTGCCGGGTTGAACTCGAACACGTTCAGCTCGACGGAGGTCGCACCTTTGGCGATCGCCCAGGCCTGCGCCGTGCCGCCCTGGCCTGACCGGCAGGGCAGGCAGGCACAGGTGAACCTCGAACCTAGCGGTTGGAGGGTCTAGTCCTATTGCCGGGCGTTTTGGGCCTACCGGATGGCCACCTACGGCTTGCGTTGCTCGCCGACGGCGGGACTTGGCAGCGCCATCACCAGCAAAGCAACCTTCGGTCGAACTCTGGTGATTTGGCCCAGAATCTCCCCGGCAAGTGCACCCTTGGTTAGGCGGTGCTCTTTTTGAAAACAGGACTCAACGAATCACGTTGAAGTAAACTAACCCAACGTGTCCAATGTGAAATATCAGAAAGATGAAGGCACTCAACAAATAGATAGCACGATGCCAAGGAACCGGGAGCCAACTCCGCGCACATACCAACCCAATGCCTGCAAACCAAAATAGTGTTGACCAAGCGGGTGCCGTAAAACCAATTGCGCTTTGACTCCATACACTGGCAGGAAAAGCAATTTGCGCCAAATAACTTGCAAGATAAACCACCAAGCCCCCGATATATGAATACCAACCCAAAGATTGCCCCGTTTCTTTCTTTCCGAAATACAGGATTCCTGGAAGGCCAAAAACCAAGACACGAAATATGTTTTCGAATAAACCTAGCCACCCAGGAATATCCTTCCAGAATATGTCGGGGCCATAGGCGGCAGGCAAAGCTCCCCAAAGTCCAAATGTGATGATCGACGGGGGGACGATCAGGAGCGCACCGTTTCTGAGTAGTATTCGTGCTGGCAAGGAATCAAGTTTAGACATTCATATACTCCTTCAAGTTGTGGAGTTGACGAAAGGATGAATTCATAGACTGCTGCGAGTATTGCCTTCAACAATTCGATCGGATATCCGCATGATATCCGCTGATTACGGTCCCCACATCCAAAGAGTCCGCCCTTGCATCCGTGAGCACGTCTCGGATTGTGATGCCAAGAAGCTGCTCGCCCTCTCCGAGGACCTGCGGCCGAGGACCTGAACCTCGAACCTAGCGGTCGGAGGTGCAAGTCCTGGCCGAGGTACATTTTGGTTGACGGCTTGCGTGAGTGGCAGGTGGGCGGCTGCGTGCAGGGAAACCCAAAGCCAGAAGAGTGCCTGACAACGCGGCGACTCCCCACCTGTCCACTGCGCGCTGCGTTCTACTGTTTTGTTACAGCGTGTGACTGCCAGGCTCCTGAGTAGCATGAAGAGGATGGAGTCGATTCATGCTTCCTCTTTAGGCCACTTCCAGGCATGCCAAACAACAAGTAAGGTAAACACAAGTTGTGCCGTCGACCAAACGAACTCATAACCAGCAGATCGCAATACAAAACACAAAACCCAAAAAGCAAGAGTAACTAATGCATAGAATATGCCCATGATGCGGTTTGCCCAACGACTCACGAAAGGCTTCAGCGTCAAGGTCAAGACACTCATAAGTACGGGAAATACAAATATTGTTGCCATCACCAACACTAATTGGGGGGATGATTTGATAGGTCCGGTATTCTCAAGTAAAGACTTGAGTGCAACCGGATCAGATAAGCGATACGTGTCTCCATTTAAAGAACTCAACACTTCAGCGATCCATAGTGCTGCAAGGGTTATCCTCACATCCAACGTAATTCCTGTGGTCTTTCTGCTTGCATTCATCTTCTGCTCCTTGTTTAAACGAGCTTGGGGAGTTGCTTCTATCGGGAACTCAGGCAGATTCGCGAGCGCGCTCTTCCCACTTCTCCACGTTCACGCCCTTGATCAAGAGCCACAAGGGAAGTAATACCTCCCCAAGAAACGTGAACTGGGCGATTGAAACATGGAGCTTGGGGAGCAGAAAGAACGCGGCAGAATCGATCAGATAGCCAAAACAGCCGACAATTAGCAAGACGCCCAGAACTCTGGGCAGGAAACCCGACTTGAAGACCAGGTAGCCCATGGGCAACAGCCAAAGGCCCCAAAAGATGCCCGCGATGTTGATCCCATGCTGGTGGAGATCGAGGAATAGCGGAATCAACGCCTGCAACTGGTCTGCTGTGAATACCTTCAGGTAGGGAGCGCCGCTCACAAGCAGGAGGATAGCGGATTTGTTAAGCTCATTCAGCATGGCGATCGGGACACCGACCAGGAGAAAGATGACCATCAGCGAAGCAATCTTCTTGTCAACGGGTTTGAGTAACTGGTAGAGGAGCAGAACCACCAGTATGTTGACTACCTGAACAAGGAGGGCGGTCACAATGCTTAGCCGGAACAGCGATTCAGAGGCCATGATATTGCCGGCCGTTGCTGCGGCATCTCCGGGCACTATGACAATCGAGGGCACGTAAAGTATGCCGAAGACACCGAGCGGGAGAAGAAGTAGATACAGGAGGCCTGCAACTCTTGCGTATGCAAGCGGCGAGATCCTGGTCCTGTTGTTTGAATCCATTCTTGTTCCCTCCTTCCTGGGCATCAACAGCACCGATAAGGTTACTCGAAGGCAAGTATCGCCGATTGGGTGCTTCAGCCATTGTGCAGCGCGTGCGAGATGATGTGTGACTGGGCTTGAGCCTCGAACCTAGCGGTTGGAGGCTTAGTTCCTATTGGAGGGTGAATTGACGGGTATGCGTGTTTGCTGCATGTCCAGCTTGAAGTCTGCAATATCCTGCGGGTTATGGAGCGTCAACTTGCAGGCATGGGCTCCATGATCGTGCTTGATGAGGATCCTGATTTGGTAGTCGCCGAGTGGAAGGATTCTATGGGTATATCTGCCTGCTTGCACCCGATAGCTATCGGTACTCCATCCAACGGCTTCGCTTGTGGTGGGGGCACGGTAGCAAATGTCCAAATCCTCGCTTTCGTCGGGCGGGATATCAATGTATCCGCCCATTCGTATTAGGCTTTGGTCAAGCATGGTTGCAGCCTTCCCTCGATCAAGGTCGGGCTTGATAGGCTGTGGGTTGTTGCTCCACCGAATAGGCATTTTGAATAGCATCTTGCGGTCAGTATTCGAGACTTCAATCGTTCCGTGGCATGAGAATGCCGTCCTTCGGGAAATGAAGGGTCTATTGGACAGGGGGTTGTTCGCCACGCTCATCTGCAAGAATACGGTCTCCAAATCCCCGATATTGATGTTCTGTGGCGGCAACGCTTGGATTGTAAACTTAGGTTTGCCAAGGTCGGCGTACCAAAGGGCAAGCACGACGCTAAAGACGGTCAGGATGATCAGGAATGTTGCCTCCCAGAATCCCATTTGCGCCGCGTAGGCAGTTAGAACCAAGATCAGCACACCTAGAACGACTACACCGTATTCGATTTTCGTCAGTCGGCTCATGGCCTACTTCCTCTGTCGGCGCCTCTGGAATCAGACCTTGGAGGTCTTCAATGCCTCCGAGGTCGCTGCCTCCGTGCCTACGGGTTTAGCCGCGAATCTAGCGGTTGGAGGGACGACTCCTATTCGAATGCGATTCTGGCCCGTTGCCGCCGAAACAAAGCCTAATCTCTACTGATCTACGCTTATTACCACCGGAACATCTGACGATATCGCGGGCCCGCGCCGTCGGGCGATGGCTCCGCGAGGCGGGGCTCACCTGTGCCTGGCCTGCCCTGCCGGTCAGGCCAGGGCGGCACGGTGCAGGCAATTCCAGTTGGGCTGCCTTCTATGCGCAAGGACCTGCTGCCCTCCTCATGGTTTCGATTTCCTATGGGCAACATAGATATCTGCCTCTATCATGACCTCATTCTTGTAGAAGTGATGCACAAAGTATACATTCCCGGCATCATCAATCGAAGGCTCTCCTGCCAAGGACGAGACGATCTGTTCGGCTTCTTGCCATTCGCCATTCATTCTGCGCGATCTCCAAACACCATGGTTTCTCGTAAACCACAGTTCGTCCCCGTCTGGGCTGATAGCGGGCCACCCTTCACTGTCCACCGTGTTGACCACGGCAACATCGACGGGTTCTTGCCATTTTCGATTGATCCTTTTCGATACCCAGATGTCGAGTTTCCCTTTGCCCCCGGGCCTGTCAGCGCCAAAATAGAGCTCAGTGCCATCGCTTGTGATATGCAGCTCTCCAACCTGATATTCGGGATCGAAGTCTGCGACCTTCCAGTCCTGCCACGTCCCGTTTCCATATTCGGCAGTGAACCAATGTACGCCGGTATATCCTTCTCTTACCGAACAGAACCACATGACATCACCCAGAACAAACTCGCAGCCATCGCCCGCCAGTTTTCCGGAATCTTGCAGGACGACTCTTTCCGGCTTGCTCCAATCGCTATCGAGCTTCCTGGACACATAGATGCCCGTAACGCCATCGAGGATTTGCTGCTCGACTGGAACCTTCACGTCCGGGGTGAAGAAGAAATACAGGGTGCGACCATCGGGGACAATAAAGGGGGAGTCTTCTGCTCCTGCTGTGTTGACGCTTCCAGGCACGGGCACCGGTTGTTCATAGTCGCTGGAGTGCAGGAGTGGGGGATGCTCATCAGCGCCAGGTGACATTTTGACCGCATTGGCAGGGATTCGCGTTTCTCTGTCAGCCCTGTCAACAACAACGGTGGAGATGGGAGTCTCTTGTGGAATAGGGGTTGTTTGTGAAACTCCATTGCAGGCCAGGATGGAGGTGACTGGAATCCAGACCAGTGCAAAGAGTACAAGCGTTCGGCTATTCATCTTCTCCCACAGGCCAATCATGCAATGGCGAACTGCGATAGCAGCCCAATAGCTGGCGTGCAGGCGGTCGGCATATTGCTCAATGGCCGTCCAATATCCGAAATCGTTGGGACGCTATCCGGCCGAAGGCAAGAATAGAGTGAGACAACTATAGCACGGCTTGGATTTGTACACGGTTGTCTTGCCTGGCCATTGGAGGTTCGAGCCCCGTTGACGGCGCCTCTTCTATCTTGCGGCGCACGACCAAGCGCATTCAGGTCGCAGATGCCGCGAAGCGGGGCTCAATGCCAGTCCTATCAATCCTCCAATTTACTACCAGCTATGGCGTCCACTTCAAAGCCCAATCACCCGGTACAAGCACAGCTACATTGGTGAGTGTCAGCCGATACGGGCCTGGTGGAAGGGGGGCCTGGTAACCAAAGCCACTGCGAAATGGCGCCCCTGCTACGGGGACTCCTCCGCCGCCACCACCACCGCCGGATGGCGGATGGGCAAGGTCCGTGATCGCCGCGCCCACGATATTCGAGTCCGACTGCATGGTGAACAGGAAGTACCCTGGCTCTATGCCGGCCTGTTCTGCAGAGAGAACGTGCACAGTTTGCTTGTTGACGACGACATCCTGCCGGATATCCCATACCTGCCCCAATTGCGGTTCCGGCCCGGGATCAAACACAAAGGAACCACCATCTGCAGGAATGGATGCTTGCACCACAAAGGACAGGGTCAAGGGCGCGGCATACTCCGTTTCGTTGAGCCGGTAGGCCCAATACTGGCGGAGCTCACCCGGGGCAGGAGACGAACCTGCATCCGCATCCCCAAACAGCAGCTCCTTTCCGCTGGCGTCCCTCACACCCGCCAGAAGCGCGAGGGCGCCGTAGGGCGGGATGACCGGGTCCATCCACGAGATATGGCCGTATAGCACGCGCCCATCGGGCAGGTCCTCCGATCCATCCAGGCTGTTCGTGATTCCGTACGGACTGGCGGATTCGGCAGCTGGTACTGGTTTAGCTTCGGTAGCGCGTGCTGCAGTTGGAGAGGTACTGCCGGAGGGCAACGCGGAAGGTGTGCACGCACCCAGAACAAGCATCACCAAGAGGGAAGCTGCAGTGGACGTCGCCTTGAGCAAAGATTTCATCACACCAGCTCCTTTTCAGAGCGATCGTTTGACGAAGCCCGCCCAGGAGGGATCAGCCTACCAGCGTACGAATGCCTGAAAGGCGGTTGCGCGTTGGGATTCGCCGCCTGCGCCCTGCATGGGAACCTACGACCAAGCGTATATGGGCTCAATTCCAGTTGGGCTACGATTCTGACGCGTGTCGGAGCGGAACCTTTGACCCGGCGGTTGGAGGTGCGGCTCCTATTGACATATGTTTCTCGGTATCGCGACATCTGCGGCGGATCACGTTGGCGGCGGTTTTCGCAGCATAGCGGCCATTAATCACCTTGCTCATGCTTGAGGTCCAGATGAGCTTTGTACCACTCAGTTGTCTCATGGATTGCTGTTGCCATCGGCGTGGCTTTCATCCCAAACGCCTTCTCAAACTTGCCTGAGTCGACGACAAAAGGCTGCTCGAACTCGTACAGAAGCTCAATTGTTTCCCTCAGTTCGCGAACGAAGAGTCCCATCACGGACAGCAGGACCCTGCCGGCCAACATCGTTCTTGGGGACACACCTGCTTCGCTTGCCACCATGTGTATCATCTCGCCTTGAGTGATGCGCGGCATATCATTCGGAACGTGCCAGGCTTGCCCGTCCGCTTCGGTCCGCTCGCCAAGAATGACCAGCCCTCTCGCGAAATCCGGGATGTAGGTCTGCGTGTGGGGCATTTTCGCTGAACCGGCGATCTGTGCCGCTTTGCCTTGGAGAAGCCTGCCGAACACGAGGCCTCCCATGTTCGTAGCAGTGCCCCAGGGTCCAAAATAGTCCGAGGCGCGGCCGATCGTCACGCGCAGCTTTCCGTCCCGATGCGCAGCCAGTGCGGCTTCACTTAGCACTGCCCGTACTCTTCCCTTGCGGGTGGTTGCGTTGTAGGGCAAATCCTACGTGATCGATTTGCCGCCTGTTTCACCAAACATGTAGAGGTTTTCCACGACGACCAGCTTGGCGCTGCCACCTGCCAAACCATCGACGATGCTTTTCTGCAGCGGAGGGAACTTTTCCGGCCACTCAAAGTAATGCGGCTGGGCGGATTGGTACACCACCTTGGCTTCACCCGCCACCCGCTTCACTTGAGTCGGGTCGTAGAGATCAGCCGCGACGATTTCGGCGCCCTTCGGCGCCTCGTCCAACTTGCCTGAATGGTTCACCATGCGGACTGACTCTCCGCGCCGGATCAGTTCCTCGGTAACGGCGCGGCCGATCGCGCCGGATCCTAAGACAACATGCTTTGCGCTCATTTTGATTCTGCTTCTCCTGTCGTTTCATACGTTCTCCATCGGGCTTGGGCGGTGGATACTGGCGGATGATCCAGGGGAACTGTCTTCGCTTTCCCTCGGTCAGAAGGGCGGGTTCGCAGGCGATTCTGTGCACCGTATTGCTTCGCCTGTTGCCTCCAGCCGTAGGCGCCAGCTAGCAGATATAGCCAGGCGGGAATGATCGGCTTCGCCATCAACTGGATGCCCGCCTGCTCGGAGACGACAAATCGCGGTTGCTTCACCGGCCAGCGAGTACGACAATGCCCGCAAACCGCCCCCAGAAGTAGCTTCCTTCCATGTACCGTTTGATACCCAATGCGTCTGCCGGGCCCGGTTCAACACGACAATGGCTAACCTTGAGGATTGGGCCACTTCCACGCATACCAAATGATACCCAAAGTACACACGATTTCTATGGCTGCGAAGAAGATATAGAAGGGGGCCGGCGTCCCAGCAAACAAGGACAAGAGGACCGACAGAGTGTGTATCGCACCCACGATGATGTTCGCCCAGCGGTTCGCTGCATACTTCAGTACCCGGGAAAGGAGAACCATGGCAATGGCAGTTTCCATCAAAACTGCGAATCCCAACACGGCGCCTGCCGTCATGGCCGCCGTTTCCTTTTGAGCACCAGGAACAAAGAACAGTGTAAAGACATCTGCATAGATGTAATTCAACGTTGCAAATATCCACAATGCTGAAAGCCTCATCTGCCTGTCTTTCATCTCGGCGGTATTACCAGTTGCATTCATCTTATGCTCCTTGTTTGAACGACCTTGATGGATAGCATTGGCGTTGAACCAACGCAGACGCAAGAGCGGCGTTCCCGCCTTGCGACGGTGAACCTCGAACCCTGCGGTTGGAGGGACGACTCCTATTCGAATGCGATTCTGGCCCGTTGCCGCCGAAACAAAGCCTAATCTCTACTGATCTACGCTTGTTACCACCGGAACATCTGACGATATCGCGGGCCCGCGCCGTCGGGCGATGGCTCCGCGAGGCGGCGCCTGCCCTGCGCGGAGCCGAAGGGTCAAGCGAGCAAAGTGGTTGGCGCTCTCCCAACCATCGCAAGCTCCGGCGACTCGCATCGCCAGAGCCCGTCCCGATCCCGAGCAAGCCGGGGACAAGTCCCTGCGATTTCACCAATCGTAAATGTAGCTGCGATTCCGCAAACTATCGTAGTACAGGCCCAATCCCAGCGCGATCAAAAGAATGTCTTGCTCGATTGGTGCGGGGTCTTCGACTACCGATTGCAGCGCGGGGTGAAAGGGCTTGGCGCTTTCCGGGTGCGGGTAGCGGATCCACGTATCGGTTATGGCGGCAATGTTGCGCCCGTTGACTGTGAGAGCGTCATGCTGTACATCGCGCGATGTCAGACGATTGAGTGCGAATCTTTCATTGTTACGGCGCACTTCTGCGATCCACTGGGCTTCAACCGCGCCATCCTTGCTGCGATAGATGCAGGCCGGGGCAGTCACTGCTATGGATCCGTTCTCCAGCCCGTCGATGCTCGCAACCACCTGAATGTTCCTATCCAGGTGACTCGTTGCCGTTACCATCAGCTCGACCCGTTGCTTGCTCGTCTTGAGCACGACCGTGCCACTTCTGGCTTGATGGCGCTGGACAGTAAAGGCGATCCAACCGGGACCCTTCGGCTCCTGCTGGGATGCAACTACGCCCTGGGCATATCCATCACTGCGGCCGATCGAAGTAGTGTTCAGCCACCAGCCCTCCCAGTGACTGGAGAGATCTGTCCAGGCATTGGGCTTCCACGGCCGTAGGGGCGCGGAGGCCAGGAATTCCTCACCCTGTTGCGCCGGTCGACTACTGAACTGCTTGCTGGCCGAACGGACTTGTCGAACAAGAAAGATCGCCAGTCCGGCAAACGCGGCCGCAACTACGATGCAGACAAGGCCCCCCAATCCGAGTCCGAGGAGCACTACGACCCAGTTGTAGTCCATGGTACTCGCCCTCCCTTTTGTGAGTGGATGCCAGTTCTGGCAACCATTCGAGAGCCTGCCCAGTTGTGCCTGGGCTGGCGTCAACCGGGCTCAACGATCCTCCCCCGTTTTCGGCCTGAGCGTCGCGCACGGCGACATCCAATCGCCAAAGTGGTTGGCGTTCCACCAGCCATTGCTACGGTCCGTGCGCCAAGAGCCCAACCCCGCTGATCAAGAGAGCGAGACCAGCGTGTCCATACTGTCCACACGGTGATACAGCGTCTACCCGGTTCCAAATCTGGGGGCAGATTTGTCTGCAGCGTCCATAGTTTCTACAGCGTAGTACGGCGGTTGCAGCCGAATTGGACCCGCCTGGGAAAGGCGACTCTAGTCCAGTGCAAGGTGGGGGTCGCTCGCTTATTGACTCACAGGCTACGGCTGGCTGCACTCACTTGGCTCTGCCGGCACAACAATGAATATGAGCCCTTGTGCACCTTGAACGGACATGGGTGCTGAACTACTTCGGCCACCCGCCCAAGCTGTGCCCGTAATTGTAACGTTCTCAAGACTTATCTGGTAGCCCCCACCACTCGGGGTGATGATCGCGGTGGCGGTAGCAACTTCGTCATATCCGATGAGCCCACCGTACCCATAAGCATGCTCCTCGAAGGTTGCAGGTGCCCTACCAGACTCAGAAAATGGGATATGGTAGCTTCCGCCCAAGCCAGTCCCCTCCATCTTAATCTCCCACGGCCCGTATGGAGATCCACAGCTAAGGCCAGTGAAATGGGCGTCGGCCCCTGAGCCGGCATAGTTGGGGAAAGTCCAGTCCACCTTGTAGCCGGTCGTGCACTTGTCCAGCTGGGCCTTGATCTTTTCCAGTGTGCCCGCCCCATACCGCTGGCTGTACTTCTCCGCGAATTTCCTGTAGAACGGCGAGCTGCCCTTGATGAGCTGATTGACCAGTCTCTTGGCATCCGCCAGATTGGGCGACTTCTTGCAGTCCTCTGCCGCTTTCTCCAGCTTGAGCTTTGCGTTTGTGGTCAGTTCCTCCCAGATGGCATCTTCCCTCTTTTTCCAGAGATCTGGATTGTCAGAGTCCTTGCGCCTTTGCTCCGCATCATCCCACCAGATAATGAACGTCCACATCGCATTGCTATAAGAGGACCAGTCGTCTATTGCAGCGACCTGAAGCTCAACCTCCCGCCCACGATCTGCAGTCCTATCGTGGCCCAAGGGGGTCAACAGATCCGCATCGCTCGCTGCCATCTTCTGGTTCAGTCTGTCTGCGGGCGAGGACGGTGCGTGGTTCTTGACCTGGTTACGGATGTCCTTGGAGGTCCCCCTGCCATTGCCGTATGACCTGGTCTTCTGGACATTGATCGCATTCCAACTGGCAACACTTGCAGGGCGGGCCAGTTTGAGGACGGCGCCGGTATTCTTTGCGGCGCTGCTTGGCACAAAGTGAAACTCACTGCCTTCTCCATCAAAGGCAAATGCGAGATTGATCATCTCATCGGCTGCGTCCGGCTCGGTGGTCTCAATGCTCAACGTGGCGGACTGGTTGAAGATCAACCCTTCCGGCTCGATGCGCACCCCGGAGGTCATCCCACCGCTCAACGGCAGTCCTCGAATCTCCTGGATTGGGGTCAGGGTGAAAGTCGCTTCGCTGTCCAGTGCACCGGCCGGGACGTCCAACGTATAGCCCACGCCCTTGGAATCGGTCATCGATATACTTCCGCCATCGGGACCAATGGCCTGGGTTTGTGCGTTCTGAGCCTCAAATGTCGCCTCAACGGTCAGGGGATTCGGTTTCTCCTCAGGCGTGGTGATGGAAACTGTCTTGCCTCCACTGGTTCCCGAGGCCGTGACGGTCTTGATGCGGTAGCTGACCTGTGTCTGGGCGGGCACCAGGAAGTCTTCGAAGGAAGTCGTTGCCTCCGAAACCTCGGCGACCGGCAAGTAATCCTCCTTGCCGTCCTTGCGTTCCAGGAGGTACTTCTGTGCGCCCTCGACGCCGCTCCAATCGAGCTGGACGCTAATCGGGGAGGTGGCCGCGGCAGTGAAGCTGCCAGTATTGGGGCCGCCAGAGGGCAACAGATCGGTCGTCATCTGGCACGAGACGGAGATCGCCAGCAGGATTGAAATCAATACCATCACCCAGGCCTTGATGTGCATTCTTCTCCTATCTGTTGTCCCCTCACCGTGCGCATTGTGAACGTAGCGCTGAGGGGGTCAAGTCCTATTGAGGTACGCTTCAGTGCGGTATCAACGCAGTCCACCCTGCACTCGCCTCACCGCATCCCTTGTTCTGCGTCTACTATTTCGGCAATCTGCCGGATCTTTTCAACCAAGTGCCTAACATGTTCCAGCCTAGTCTCAGGATTCATGATGACCATGCGCAGGTACCTTCTGCCGCGAAAGGACGTCGAAGAAAGATAGAAACGCCCCTGGGCTATCAAGGCATCCCTTATCCGAAGCTGCTTCTGGTCGCTTCCCGCTATTCGAAAACAGAGGATGTTGCTTTCAGGGCGCACTGCACACTCAAAATCGCCCTGTGCATAAATGTATTCATATGCCTGCAGCGTGAGGTCGTATTCACGTTCAACATAGTCTGCCAATCCCCTTTCGCCCAGCGCTCCCAACACCATGAACAGCCTCAACCCCAGGGCCGCCTTCGTACATTCGAAGGTTCGATGTCCGAGGTCAATTCCAGGCTGCTCTTTGTCATGAAACAAATAACTGGCCTGCTGCTGAAAGGCAGTATCCAAGGTGCGATCGTCACGAACAAGCAGGGCGGCGCAAACAGCCGGCGTCCGGAGCATTTTATGCGCGTCCCACGCAAGCGAATCAGCCCTCTCCACCCCCTCCAGATAGTGCCGATATTTGTCCGAGAGCAGCGCACTGGCGCCGTGTGCGCCATCCACATGAAGCCATACATGGTGATCGTTACAGAACTCACCGATCTCTTTCAGTGGGTCATAGATGCCCACCGCCGTCTGGCAGGCATTTGCCACCACGGCCATCGGGCGCTTTCCGTCGTTTTGCACACGCTCATAAGCAACTGCCAGTTTCTCCGGAATAATCGCCCCCCTTGCATCCACCTCTAATTCACAAATAGCGTTTTGTCCGATCCCCAATATGCCCGCGGCACGCGCGATCGAATAGTGCGCTGCCGCCGGGGCAAGAAGAACCAGATCGTTCGGTACACCCAGCTCCCAGGCCTCAGGTGCGACCTGATTTCTCGCCACAATCAAAGCGGTCAGATTCGCGAGGGAGCCACCGTGCGTCAAAATACCTCCGCCGTGCGCGTTGTTCTCCGCCGAACGCGCTCTGTTTAGGGGCGCAGGCTGCCAGCCCACTTTCTGAAGCATCCAATTTATGACAAAGTATTCAATGCTTGTGGCGCCGGGTCCCATCTCATAGATGGCCATCGGATTCGCCATGAATCCGTCGATCAGACTGGCCAATGCCCCGCTATAGTGAGGCACAGCCACCTGGTGACCCATATATTCAGGATGATAGAGGCTCGTGGCCGTAGCCAGGTACTTATTCAGAAAATCTGTCAGCGACTCGCCCGTTAGCCCGCCATCGCGAACGTAGTCAGCCAAGCCTAGTCTTCCGACAATTAGTTCGAGGGGCTCCTGATTAATGACTGGGCGGCGAGCGGAGACCGAATCTTCATGGAACGTATTGAGCACGCCGGCAACAATCTCAGCGTCCGATATGAATGACATGTTTTCCTCGGTCGAAGAGCTCCAGATGAGAGAGTTCCCAAGCAGCCGTATGCCCCACCAGACTATTGCGCTCAGGTACGGCCTTCGCCAAATTGGATTTTGGGGGCATTTTGTCCGGATTATACTCCTGCAGGAATTGAGGGGAAAATTTCGAAGCCGACGGATGATCCCCGAGGCAGTAAGTTGGAGATATCGCCGTATGTGTTGCTGCCTGGGCCTCTATAGAAGGATCAGCCTGGTCCCGCACACCGTAGGCCATGTACCAGCAACCAATCGCCCTTGGCTTGTGAAGCCAAGGGCGATTGGTTACGGGCGAGCTCCTCGCCCTCTCCGAGGACCTGCGGCCGAGGACTTGCCTGCGCCGTGCCGCAGGCACAGGTGAACCTCGAACCTCGCGGTTGGAGGCTCAGGTCCTATTGACGTACGCTTCTTGTCCGCCGACCAGCAAACAGCGGAATCCCCTAGGACTTCGCTTTCTTCGAAGGTTTCGACTTGCCAGAACTGTTGAGGGCGACCGCCTGGCGAACGAGCGCCTTGAAGGCGGACTGATCAACTTCCTCTCCTTCATGAATGTCGATCGCGCGGCGTGCGTTTCCGTCGAGACTCGAGTTGAAGAGATGGGCCGGATCCTTCAGAGAGGCGCCCTTGAAGAAGGTAAGCTTCACGAAATTCTTGTAGGATTCGCCAGTGCAGATGATGCCGTCGTGCGACCAAATCGGAGTGCCCATCCACTTCCACTCCTCGACGACGTCCGGGGCTGCTTGCTTGATGAGCTTGCGCATTCTGCTGAGGGTTTCCCCGCGCCAGTCCCCGAGTTCGGCGATTCTTTTCGAGATGAGCTCGGATGCCGACGGGCCCTGGCTGGCGCCCGACTTCTTCATGTTCTCATCCTAGAAGTTCCAGATATGTTTCATCTGCAAATGGATAGGAGTTTCGTTCTTTCGTGCTTTCTACCGTCCACAGCCTCGATGATACCATTGCTGCCCGCAAATCAACGGCACTCGGGTCGCAGATCCCGCGAAGCGGGGCTGGATTGCGGTTGTGGCAGGCAACTTTGACTTTCGACGAAGAGTGGTTGTGAACCTAGCGGTTGGAGGTTCTAGTCCTGTCCTGTTGACATACGTTTCTGGTCAGCCCGACAGCGGCAGCGGTTTGCGCTACCGGCGAGGCGGAAGCCCCGTCGCCTACATGCTTTGTTGGGCGGCAACGCCGGATTGAGACCAGCATCGATTGCGCAACCAACCCCGCCATATCTTCCACCTACGCAAGAAAACCAAATACAGAAAGAAGACCGGCTTCACCTAAGAGTTGGCGCCCAATTCGATTTCCTTTGCCTTGTGCCGCAGAATTTCCAAAGCGAGTTCAATCGTCTCCAGGTGGGTGCGAAACCCCAACACGGTAAGCCGTAGGCTGACTTCGCCGTTGATCTGAGTGGAGGACAAGAAGATGCGACCATCTTGCTGAATGGCTTGAATCAGTTTCTGATTGAACTCGTTCGCGTCCCCGCGCGAGGGGCGGTAGCGAAATGTGACCACGGACAAATCGGGCGGAGGGCCGGCCAAAAAGCCGTCCAAGCGTTGAAGCCCTTCGTAAAAATGCCGCGCCAGAAGCAGTTTCTCTTCCAGAGCAGCCCGGAAGGGGGCAACGCCCGTGAGTTTCAGAGCCAGCCAGAGACGCAAACCCCGAAAGGGGCGGGTCAACTCAGGCGAGAGGTCGGCCTGCGAAACCTCGCCTTTGGCTGAAGCTGTCTCCACGCCCTCAAGGTAGTTCGCGTGAGATCGGAAGGCTTTCAGCAGATTGTCTCCATCTCGCACAAGGACGGCGCCCGTGCCCATGGTCATGAACAATCCCTTATGCGGATCCATGGTCACCGAGTCCGCCCGCTGGATGCCGCGCAGAATCGTTTTCCCCATCTCGCACAGGGCGAACATGGCCCCATACGCGCCATCTGCGTGCATCCATATCCGATTGTGGTGAGCAATGTCGGAAACCAAAGCCAGCGGATCAACCGCTCCGGTGTCGGTTGATCCGGCGGCGGCGGCCACGAGCCAGGGAAGAAGGCCAGCCTGCCGGTCACTGCGGATTTCCAGCTCCAGGGCATCTGTCTGCATTCGATAATGCTCATCCAGCGGCACATGCCGCACGACACACTCTTCCATTCCTGCAATCCGCAGCCCCTTGACCACTGAATGATGTGTCTGGTCGGTTAGATAAGCCACTGCTCTGGGAAAGTCTGCTGCTTTCAACTGGTGAGCATTGCGGGCAGTCACAATCGCGGTCAGGTTGGCGAGGCTTCCGCCGGAGGTGAAGTCACCGGCGGCTGTTTCTGGATATCCGACGAAGTCGGCCATCCAGCGCAACAGCATCGGTTCAATGCGTGCCGCACCCGGAGAACAATGTGAGAGGCCCACAAAGCGGTTGGTCACTGCCGCGATGTAATCTCCGAGCGCCGAAGCATACAGGCCACCGCTTGGAATAAAGGCGAGATACCCGGGTGTCGTCCCCTCATTTTCCCCGGGCCGGTCCACGTGATTCTTCAGCAAATCCAGTGCCTGCTCGATAGGGATGGGCGCCTCGGAGATGGGCGAATCCAGAATTCCAACGCCCTTGTCATGCGTCGCCCGGACCGCTGGTAGTTCTGGAAGGCTCTTAAGAAACGCATCCGTATACTGAATCACTTGCTCACGCCATTGAAGGCGTTGTTCCACGTCCGGCTCAAGGGGGAGCGCCATCTTCCGGAGTTGGTCAATGCGGTTCAGGGTGGTAGTTGTCATCCTGACCTACCTTGAGCTGGACCAGGGCGCGAAGAGAGTCAAGCTCAGCTTTGGTGGTCGCCTGCCAAATCTCGACCATGCCGTGTCTCGATACTTCTCAGTGTGAGCCGCCCAACTAGTGACTTGGTTGACGACTTCCATACGACTGCCGATATCTGGCAAGTTTCATATTTGTTCTGCTATTCACACATCCTCGACCTAGACCGCAGAACACAGTCACTTCAGGTAGCAAGAAAAGCAACAAAACAACATGCGAAATCTAGCGCGTCAACTGTTCTAAAGTAGTGATTTTACTCTTGCTCTGTACCAAAATGCCTTTAGAAAGGGGAAAAGTGGGCCCAGAAGGATTCGAACCTTCGATCAAGCGTATTCATACCGCGGAGAACAGGCGGCATCTGCGAGGCTCAATTCCGGCTGGGCTACAGTCCGCCCCCTCCTGCCTCCCCCAAATGCACGTCTAAGTCGCCGATCGATTCTGGGACGAAACGTGCATTTGGGGGAGGTGGCCGGAGGTCGGAAGGGTAGGATTCGAAAGTTCAACCAAGCGTATTCATATCGCGGAGAACGCGCGCCATCGGCGAGGCTGATGATGCTCCGCTGCGGGTTCCGAGACATGCGATGAAGGGGCGATGGGGCAGCTAGAACAGCCCCGGCCCCGAGGGGAGATATTGTTCCAGTCGCCCAAACGGGGCTGACATCAGCAGGTTAGAAGAGTCCTGCAAGCGCAGGCCCGACTCGAAGGCGAAGCGTAGGGCAGCGTGGTTCATCCCCGGGACTTCGATGAAGACTTTTCGCTCGGTGGAGGCCTCGGCCGCGGCGGCGGCCTCGCGGTGGGCCGCGGCAAGCAGCGCCTGCGCATGCTCAGGTTCCGTCCACGCGGCGGGCCCGATGCGGCTGCCGTCGAGATAGTAGTAGCCGATCCGTTGGCCGTCGCGCCGCACCTGCCGCCCCCGCGATCGGGTAGCTGAGAAGTACGTGTGGTCCACGGCGCGGCGGGTTCCGCGGACGGCCTGATCCAGGTCCATGGCGAAGGATGGGTCGAGCGACTCGATCGTCTCATCTGGGGTGCCAAGGCTGAGCCGCTGTGGCATGCCCTCGAATGAAAAGATCTGGCAGCCCGGAAGCATTCCCATCTTCATGTAGGCCGCGACGGCGGTTACGTCGGTGGACGCCCACACAAAAAAGTGTGTGGCCCCTGCCTTGCGCCCTGCATCCCAAACGCCTCTCAGGACGGGCATGCCGATATTCTGCCGCTGCAATTGGGGCCGCGCCCAAAAGCCCGAAAGGAACCAGAGCTGATCGCGCAGGATGGCGCAGGCGAGGGCGGCGATTCTCCCGTCCGCCTCGGCCACATGGAATATGCCCGTGGCCAGGACGTGCTGATAAAACGCGAGCATGCCCGATGAGGTTGAAGGTGTGGCGGAGGGGAGATTGTGCCGCAGGCGCATGTCCTGGAGCGACACCACGAACAGCTCGACACAATCCGGCATGTCGTCCGCGTGTGCAGGGCGATAGTGAATGTTCATTGGAGCGTCCTTCAAAGCGCTGTGCGGTCCGGGCCAGGCCGCCGCGGTTGGGACGAGCGAAGCGAAGGCTCGGATTCTACCTCGGCAGGAGGGCCCGTAGCCCGCAACAAGAAAAACTGCCGCCGGCACAAAGCTGGCGGCAAGTCCACTATTCAATGAGGATTTCAGCCGTGGCCCACGGGATGGACCTGAACCCGGAACCTAGCGGTTGGAGGCTCAAGTCGTATTTGGGCACGTTTCTGGTTATCTGTCTCATCGCTCTGTACTACCGGCAAGTGGGCGGGCGTGGACAATGCTTGGGAGCAGTATGAACTCGAAGCCAGACAACTGCTCGGAAACGGCGACGAATCCCATCTGTCCAGTGCAGGCTTTGTTAGCCCGCCCACTTTGCGGCAGACGGGATCAGGTTATGCTTCCTGTGCAGTCCACTTCCATGCCTGCCAGATGATGAATGCCATACTCACAACTTCTATCGTCGCGAAGAAGATATAGGAAAGATATGGCGATCCACCACCTATGACAAACAGAATTGTAATCACACCCGCGATTATGTTTGCCCAGCGATTTGGTCTATGGTTCAATACTCGGGACAGGAGAATCATCACTATCGGAATCTCCAGGAGAATTGAGAACACCAACAGGATTTCTTGAGTGACTTGAAACCCCATATCACCTGCGATCATTTGCCCTAAGGCGCCAGGATTCATGAATGTAACAATATCTGCCATAAGCATATTGATCATCACGAATACCCATAGTGTGGAAAGTCTTACCTTCATATCGGCCATTCCAGTGGCCTTTTGGTTTGCGTTCATGTTTCTCCTTTTCGTCTGGGTCGAGAACAGTGGACCTTTCACACAACTTTTACTAGCCTTCTTTTTCAATTTCCTTGCCTATACAGCGGGCCAACTATGGTTTATGCAGTGCGCTGTATAGACTCTTGATTTGGGGTTCTATATAGCCAAATGGCTGCACAACTACTTATGTATGACATCAGCATAACACATGAGTTTTGATAATGCCGATAGAATAATTCAAGTGGTTTTGGATTGGGAAAAGACAAGTGCGCAATAAGAAATGCCTCTACCCGAAAAGGCAAAGGCATTTGTTATGGTTAATTGCTCCTTGCCTAGGACTTGAACCTAGAACCTAGCGGTTGGAGGCTCAAGTCGTATCAACATACATTTCTCATCGTCGGATTCATAACCAAGCGTATTCATACTGCGGAGAACACGCGGCATCTGCGAGGCTCCATTCCAGTCGGGCTGCGAACCTGCCCCCTCCTGCCTCCCCCAAATGCACGTCTGAGTCGCCGATCGATTCTGGCGCGAAACGTGCATTTGGGGCAGGTGGCCGGAGGTCGGAAGGGTAGGATTCGGAAGTTCAACCAAGCGTATTCATATCGCGGAGAACGCGCGCCATCGGCGAGGCTCAATTCCAGCTGGGCTGCGAACCTGCCCCCTCCTGCCTCCCCCAAATGCACGTCTGAGTCGCCGATCGATTCTGGCGCGAAACGTGCATTTGGGGGAGGTGGCCGGAGGTCGGAAGGGTAGGATTCGGAAGTTCGACCAAGCGTATTCATATCGCGGAGAACGCGCGCCATCGGCGAGGCTCCATTCCAGTCGGGCTACGATTCCACTTCCCTCCTCTCCCAAACGCGCGCTTCCTAGTTCTGCTATCTGGAAGCCACTGGCAGTGGATCTGCCTGAAGCGGGCCCACGAAGCGAACACTGCAGCGCAACCGCGTCTGCAAGCGATGCGGGTGGACCGAGGCAGCGAGCATCCTGCTGGCGTTCGTGTACTCCGTCCTGCCCGGTCCGCTGGGGGCAGCGGCGGAGGAGCTCACTCCGATCCTCCGGGCGGGGGCCATCGCCATGATTGCCGCCGGACTCTCGTGGATCGTGAAGCCGGAGCGGAAATTGAAGGAACAGCGGACGACCCCCATAGCATGCAAAGAGGTGCGGTGATGATATACTGATTCGCCGAAAGGGCATCGTAGGACTTGAAGATTCGTCTGCCGAACGGCGAATGGGAAATTCATGACGACCACCCGCTTGGGCGCAAAGGTGGGTTTGGGGCCGTATTCGCCGGGACCAGACGGGGATTCCCGCCGCTTGCCATCAAACGACTGAAAATCACAGCGACCGATTCGGCATATAGCGAGCCTCGGATTGCCGAGGCGCTTTCCCGCAAAGATCTGCGCCACATATTTCCGATCTATGATTTTGGCCGAGACGAACAATCAGAATCCTACTTCCTGGTCATGCCAAAGGCCGCAAAAAGCCTTCGACAGGCGCTGGATAGAAAGGAGAGCTACACTGCTGCGGAAGCCGCGGCAGTTCTCTTGCAGGTCACCGAGGGTTTGGCGGAAGTAGATGGGATTGTTCATCGCGATCTGAAGCCTGAGAACATCCTGCTGCACGAGGGGCAGTGGAAGATAGCCGACTTCGGCATAGCCACGCTTGTGGCAGAATTGACGTCTCAGGATACATGGAAGGGGTTTCTAAGCCCGCCTTATGCTGCCCCGGAAGAATGGAGGGGGGAGCCGGTGAGCCCTGCAACAGACCTGTATGCGATCGGTTGCACAGCCTACGAATTGGTGCAGGGTCGGACACCGTTCGTCGGCGCCACCCAGAAGGATTATGAAAGGCAACACCTCTATTCTCAAGCGCCCGCGCTTGCGTGCGACAGTGCTCCCATGCGCGCTCTCGTGAACATGTTGTTGCGCAAAGACCCAGAAACGAGACCAAGCAGAGATGAGGTTTCGCAATTGCTGGCTGTCGTCAGCCATGTCCCGCGAGTGCGGAGGGCGCGCAGACCCTAGCCGTCCGGCGCCGGGGGGGAAAAAGGTCGATAGACCCATCCTGGTGAAGGACCCATGACAGTGGCCAAGACTCCACGACCCCCCAAGACCGGGTACCAGCTGACTGAGCAGATACCTTCAGTATTCCTCGAAAAGGATACCGTCGCTCTCATAGAGGCCTTCCTGCTGGCGCGCGGCTATCAGGTGGACCCTCCTCGTGCCAGAGGTGATGTGCTCTTCCTTTCAATAGTAACTTCGTCGGGGGCGAAACGTCTGGCGAGCATCAAAGAGTACCGATTTCACACCTTTTCCGAGGGAATCGAAAGCCTCTTTGTGGGTTACGGCGAATTCGAAGACGGCCTGAGCATCTCTGTGAAGTTCTCCAGGAGGGCCGCGGAATCGCGTGTTTCAGTCAACTACCGCGGCGCGGGCGCCAGGAAAGTTGCCGAGAGCCTTGCAGACGGCATCATTGCGATTCTCGAGGATGTCAAGACAAGCAACGCGCTGTACCATCCGGGTCCCATGCTTCGCGGCGCGTTGACCGCACTCTTCGTTGCCGGGATCGGCATCCAGTTCGTCTTCTTCGTCGTAGCCCGGAGGGTCTTCGAGGTCCTGTTGCCCATGATCCTTGTGCTTTACAGCTATTTGTACCTGGCCCCGATGTTCAATCCATATACCACGTTCGACACGCCTCACAGCCGAAGGTCCCGACACTGGAGCGCGTGGTTGGTCGGAACAGCACTGACGCTGCTGGTGCTGTGGCTCGCCAACTCACTTGTCGGATCTCTGTCTCCGTGACGGCCAACCGCCCAGCGCTGACAAAGCAGCACGCCCCCTCCGCCACGTGGCGGCACCTGGACCAAGTACTGGTCCACAAGACGGGGTCAGTCAAGGACTGGCACCCGTAGTTGCCTGCACCGAGCATCGCGAAGCTGGTGAGCTGGCCCGAAATCCCGCCTGCCCCATTTTGCGCCAACGGAGGCAGAGCGGCGAAGATGTGGCAAGGAGGGAGGACCCAACTCCCTGGCGTGGGCGTTCGCGCACTAATCTGAATCTCATGTAATGCTGTCCCGAATGGCCTAGACTGAGATATGAATAGTATGAATAGAAGGAGGCAGATCAAATGAAAAAGACGAGGAAGATGGTTCGCCTGCTGGCAACAGCCGCTTCGTTGGTGATGGCAGCCGTGCTGGTGGTCGGAGCCGCCGCCGCACCGGATTGGTTCAAGGGTACATGGTACTCCGTGGATTTGGCTGACGGAAGCAACCAAACGCTGCGCATCGGCGGGGGCCCGGGCAACTCGTATCACGTCCGCTACTACGACGACGGCGCCTCCGTTTGTGGATGGCATCCGGTGACTGGTGGGGACGCCGCCTCTGCCCAGGGATCGCTGACGGCCACGGACAATGTGCTCTCAGGCAACATGGATGTCTACTGCCTGGCGTCCCCGCGCTATCTCTATGCAAACGGCGATTTCAGGTACACCTACGATTCGGTCGAGGATACGCTCACAGACCAGCACGGGAACACCTGGACCCACTAGTCTGAGGTTTGAGCAGTTGAAACGAAGCCTGCAGCAGTACAAGAGCCGCCAAAGCGCCTTACGTTCCGCGGCTTCGCGTGCCCAGGACCGAATGCAACGTCTGCAGGTGATCGGCGCTAGTTGACCTGGCCGACGAAGCGCAAGACCAGCATTTCACGCCGCCGGGGGAAGGGGATCATGTCCGCTTCAGCATGGAAGGCGGAGCCGGGCTTGCGCAGGGCCGTGGGCGGCGCTTGGTGGCACCTGCCCCCTTTGCCACGCTTCCTTCGGTGTCCTCAAGCCAGGCAGGGCAGGCAGATACGCGAGTGGGCGGCGACTTGAATCGGATCCTGCTGACTGCGGATCTTGGTTGGAGGAGCGCCAACCACTGCGGGGAGAGGAAACTCGGCGGCGACGAACAAGGTCACCCCGGCGTTTGCCGTGGGCGGGGAGGTGGAGCCTAACCCCCTGAACTGCTTCCAAGTGACGAAAAGCCGCCCCGAAGGGCGGCTTTTCTCGGTCCCGCTTTGACTAGAACAAGGGGGCCAGGCGCTTGTGCCAGAAGAAGCGCAGGGCCATGGCAAGCACGACGGGCCACAGGAAGAACACCCAGCCGCTGAAGAAGCCCGTGATGAAGGTTCCCAGCGCGGGCACAAGGCCCAAGCCTTCCTTGGCGAAGAACAGAACGAGGACCCGCAAACCGAACTGTCCGACCTCGTCGGGGTCGAAGTAGAACAAGCCGACGAGAACCGCAGCCAGCAGCAACACCAAGTTGAGGATGTTGTTGCTGAAGCCGAGGCCGCCGGCGACGCCCGCGACCACCATGCCCACGGCGTAGACCCACATCCAGACGGTGTTCATGTCCGAGGACTGGGCTTTCACAGAGCTTGCTTTCTTTGCTGGCATTTCTTTTCGCTCCTCTCGAGAAAGATGGACGGATGACATATTATGTAACACCGCGGCGCATTCGGCGTTACTGGATTCTTCGCACGAGAAGGGCGCCTGGCAGTGGCACCAAACCCAGGATCGTAGCTAGAAAGGCGCCGTCCGCGAGGCTGAAAATCTGCGAGACCAGCATGCATCGCCCAACCTGCCCCTCGTGGCCACGGCTTCCGGGGGTGGATTGTGTTTGAGCGTCAACCCAACCCCCGCAACGGTGCCGTTCTACTTGACTTCGCGGACGAAGTGCAGGGCGAGCATTTCACCCCGCCAGGGGAAGGGGATCATGTCCACTTCGGCCTGGAAGGCGGAGCCGTCCTTGCGCAGGGCCTTGAAGTGGAATCTCACGGGCGTCAACTTCTGGTGAATATGCTGGTTGTAGTTGTTGATGATCAGTTCCTGGTCCGCCTGGGCCGCGTGCTTGTTGACGAAGCCCTCCATGGCCTGCCAATCGGCCACGGTCAGGCCGAACATTCTGGCGAAGCGTTCGCTGCAGATCTTGTGGACCTCGTCAATGTAGATGTAGATGCCGTCGGGGGATTCTTGAAACAGGGGCTGGAATTGCTCAGAGAGTTCCTTGAGGATCGTGACGTGCTCGTGTTCGTCGGACATCGTGAGCTCCTTCCAAACAGTAAGTGGTTACCGGGTAAGACAGCCTATCCTATCACCAATTGCCAGGGTGGAACCTGCTCAGCCCGCACGCATGATTCTGGTATATCATCTGGGATGCACATGAAACCGAAACCGGGCATCGTCACCCTGCACCCCGAGATCCTGGCCGCTCTACGTACGGCGCTGGCCGAGGACATTGGCCCGGGAGACATCACCACCGAACGAATCGTGCCCCCGGACACCGCAATGCGGGGAACCATAGTCGCCAAGCAAGCTGGCGTCGTTGCGGGGCTGGACGTGGCAATGGCCGTGTATCTGGAGGCCGATCCGTCGGTCGTGTTCGCGTCCGCGGCTGGCGAGGGAGACAAGGTCCAGCCCGGTCAGAAGCTCGCGGCCGTCTCCGGACGAGCGCGCGCCCTGCTGACGGCCGAACGGACGGCCCTGAACTTCCTGGGCCGCATGTCCGGCATCGCCACACTAACACGTCAATTCGTGGATGCGGTTGCCGGCACCAAGGCGCTTGTCCTTGACACGCGCAAGACGGCCCCGGGCCTGCGCATGCTGGACAAGCTGGCCGTGGCCCGTGGAGGCGGCACAAATCACCGCCTGGGTCTGTACGATATGATACTGATCAAGGACAATCACATTGATTTTGCGGGAGGCCTGGCCGAGGCCATCCGTCTCGCCCGGAAGGAAGGCGGCCCCGCGGACCTGGAGGTTGAAGCGAGGACCCTCGGGGACGTGCAAGCCGCCCTGGACCTGGATGTCAGAAGGATTCTTCTTGACAACATGACGCTGGAGATGATGTCGGCGGCAGTCGGCATGGTGAAGGGGCGGGCCACGCTGGAGGCATCGGGAAACGTCAACCTTGAGAACGTCAGGCGGATCGCGGAGACCGGCGTCGACTACGTCTCCGTCGGAGCCCTCACACATTCCGCGAAGAACTTCGACCTTTCATTCGAATACATGCGATAGCGGGCCGCACCGCATCGGTGAAGGAGCAGGCTTGGAGCCCGAAGCACAGAAGTTATATGAGGAACTGAAGGCCCGCCTGGGCACGGCGGTGCCGGATTTTGAGCTAGCCTACAAGGCCGAAATCGCGGTGGAGATCCAGGCCCTGAAAGAGCAGCGCAACGCGGTCATCCTGGGTCACAACTACATGGAGCCGGTGCTGTTCTATTCCGTGCCAGACTTCAAAGGCGACTCGCTCGACCTGAGCCGCAAGGCAGCACAGACCGACAAGGACGTGATCGTGTTCTGCGGCGTGCGCTTCATGGCGGAGACGGCCAAGATCCTGAATCCCACCAAGACGGTGCTGTTGCCCGCCCTCAAGGCCGGCTGCTCGCTCGCCGCCAGCATCACGGCCGAGGATGTACGCGCACTTAGGAAGCAGTTCCCGGGTGTGCCGGTCGTGACCTACGTCAATACGTACGCGGACGTCAAGGCCGAAAGCGATATCTGCTGCACCTCCAGCAATGCGGTCGCCGTCGTCGAGTCGCTGCATGCCGATACGGTCATCTTCCTGCCGGACCAGTACCTGGCGGCCAACGTGGCCCGCGAGAGCGGCAAGCACATCATCTTCCCGACGCTCGATCCGCGGCGCCTGACCAGCGGAGCGACCGATCTACTGGATGTCCAGATGATCGGCTGGCACGGCCGCTGCGAGGTGCATGAGAAATTCACTGTCAAGGACATCGAGACCGTCCGTGCCCAGTTCCCGGACGTGGTCATCCTGGCGCATCCCGAGTGCAGCCCCGAGGTGGTCGCGGCGTCGGACTTCTCCGGGAGCACCAACGCCATGATCCGCCACGTTCAACAGACCAAGGCGGCGCACTATCTGCTGCTGACCGAGTGCTCCATGGGCGACAACGTCGCCGCGGCCAACCCGGACAAGGAGATGCTGCGGCTGTGCATGGTGCGCTGCCCGCACATGAACACCATCACGATGGAGCAGACCCGGGATGCGCTGCTGCATCTGCAGTACGTCATCGAGGTTCCGGAAGACATTCGCCTCAGGGCGTTTCAGGCGGTGGATCGCATGATCCGGATCGGGTGAGCCGTGAAGAGCGCGGACGTACTCGTCATTGGCACCGGCATTGCGGGGATCGCGACCGCGCTGCGGCTGGCGCGGGACCCGAAGCGTAGCATCATCCTCCTCAGTAGTGCGTCAGATGTGCATGAATCGAATACGTTCTGGGCACAGGGCGGCATCGTCCATCGCGGGAGCGATGACAGCGCCGAACTGCTGATCAATGACATCCTGGAGGCTGGCGCGGGCGCATCACTGCCTGAGGCGGCGCGCATCCTGGCTGACGAAGGGCCGGCGCTGGTGGACGAGCTGCTCGTCGGGCAGGCTGGTGTCATGTTCGACCACGAGAAGGACGGCGCGCTGGCGTACGGCCAGGAGGCGGCGCACTCGAGGCGCAGGATCATTCATGTTGCCGATGGAACCGGCGCCGCCATCAGCAACGGCCTGGTGGCGCTGCTGGCGGGCTTCCCCAACATCGAAGTGCTCACCAGCGCCACGGCCGTCGACCTGATCACATACCCGCACCACTCGCGTGATCCGCTGGACAACTACCGAGCGGTAGCCTGCCACGGGGCTTATGTGTTTGACCGCAAGGGGTACGCCATCCACCGCACGCTCGCGGCGATGACGGTGCTCGCAACCGGGGGCCTGGGTCGCATTTATCGCAACACCACGAATCCGCCGGGTGCGCGCGGCGATGGCATTGCCATGGCAGCCCGCGCCGGTGCGCGCATCGTGAATGCGGAATATGTCCAGTTCCATCCCACGGCTTTGTCCGTGCCCGGTGCCGAAGGATTCCTGATCAGCGAAGCGGTTCGCGGCGAAGGCGGTGTCTTGCTCGATCCCGCGGGGCGGCCCTTCATGCACAAGTATTCTCCGGAATGGAAGGACCTGGCGCCTCGCGACGTGGTATCCCGGGCGATCCACATGGAAATGGAAACGGGCGGCCATTCGCACGTGATGCTCGACATCGGCACGCATATGCCAGCCGAGACCATCCGAGCCCGTTTCCCGCGTATCCACGCGGAGTGCCTGCGCGTCGGTCTCGACATCACTCGCGAAGCGATACCGGTCGTGCCCGCGGCGCACTATTCATGCGGCGGCGTGGCGGTGGATGCCCGGGGCCGATCCAGCATCGCAAACCTCTACGCCGTCGGAGAGGTATCCTGCACCGGGCTGCACGGCGCCAATCGTCTGGCCTCAACTTCGCTTCTGGAGGGGCTGGTCTGGGGCGAACGCGCCGGCCGCCAGATTGACGAGACCCTCGGCTTCGGTGCCCCTCCGATCCCCGCGCGTGACGATGTGCCTGCGTGGGATGAGAGCGGCCTGATCAACGATTCGGATCCCGCGCTGATCCAGGGCGACATGCAGACCATTCAAAACATCATGTGGCACTATGTCGGGCTGGTACGCTCAGGCGATCGCCTAGCGCGCGCCATCCGCGAGCTGCGTCATCTGCAGAACGAGATCGAAACCTTCTATCAGCACACCAAGCTCAGCGATGGCCTGATCGGGCTGCGCAATGCGGTTGAGGTGGCGCTAATCATCGCGCAGGCGGCCTATCACAATCGCCAGAGCCGCGGCTGCCATTTCCGCGCGGACGCGGTCGAGGCCGGCGACCGGCTGCTTTAGGCGCGGCAGGAAATCGCCCGGAGCCCGTCACCAAAACGAAACCCGCCGGCGAGGCGGGTTTGCGCGTGTGGAGGAAACGACGTTCACGCGCATCAGCCGCCTTCAGCAGGGCGGCGACGCAAAGGGGCCGCCCGAAGCCTGCGTGCGCGGGGGAGGAGCAGACTCAGATGAGCTTGCTCAGGTGCTCAAAGCTCTTGATGGCGTCCGGGACCGTGCCGCACTCCACACTGAAGACGATGTCCACCGGGCAGGTCTTGACAATGCTGATTACCCGCTTCCAATCCACAACGCCGTCGCCACAGGCGCAGCCCACCGGCGTACCGGTGACCTTGCCGCGTTCCTCGCCGCTCTGCTGGAAACTTATGTCTTTGGCATGCAGGTGCACCAGGCGATCCTTCACGTGGGTAAGCCAGTCGTAAGTGTCGGTCGTACCGGCCAGGAAGCTGTTCCCCGTGTCGTAGTTGATGCCGATGGCCGGCGACTTGACCAGGTTGTAGATGCTGTCCAGCCCCTCCTGCGATTTACTGTACTGCTGATGCGGCTCAAGGCCGATCTTGATGCCGTAGCGCTCCGCCACCATCGCGGCTTCCTTGAGCGTGTAGGTCATCAGCTGGTAGTCCTGCTCCTTGGTCGTCCACTCGGGCTTCGGCCCCTCGTCGGTATTAACCACAGGTGCCCCCGCGTCGGAGGCCCAGCGGATGGCCAGCTTGAGGTACTCCACGCTGATCTCCGGCTTGCACAGCGGCGTGTGAGAGGACAGGCCGGACATCTTGATCTTGTGCCTGTCGCACAGATCGCGCGCCCAGCGCGGATCGTCGTACATCGAGACGCTGTGGAAGTAGCGCGCCTCGCTCAGCAGCTCTCGGCCCCAGTGGACCATCGGCTCGATGTACTGGTAGCCGATCTCCGCGGCCTTGGCCACTCCCCAATCGAACGGCTTGTCGTGATGCCGAACGAACTCCATGTTGACGCCGAGCAACAGCTTGCCCATTTCTTCCTCCGATCGTACTGTCTGCGCGCAGCCCTATTTGGCGCCCATGCTCTTGTTGGCATCCTCGACCAGGGTGCGGACGAAGGCCAGGCTCTTCTCGATCAGCGGACCGCCCTGCCCCTCGCATTCCAGGCTGACCACCCCGTCGTACTTCAGATCCACAAGAATATCGAAGCACTTCTTGATATTCTCCTTGTTAACGCCGTCGCCGATGGCGCACTGGCTGACGGCGATGCCCGTGAGCTCACCGCGCAACGAGGCCGACAGGGATTCGCTCACGTCCTTGACGTGCACGTGGCTGACCTTCTTCTTGAATTTGCCCAGGAAGGCCACCGGGTCCTGGCCTGCGATGAACGTGTTGCCAGTGTCCATGTTCATGCGCAGGTAGGGGCTGTCCACGAAGGCCAGCATCTTCTCCATGAACTCCGGCTTGGTGGTGTAGTAGCCGTGCGGCTCGATATCGATGATCATCTTGTAGCGCTCGGCGACCTCGACGATCTGCGTGTAGGAGCGCTTCATCATTTCCATCGCCTGGTCGTGGGTCAGGCCTTTCGGGGCCTGACTGTGATCCGTGGTATCGATGTGATCGCATCCGGCCAGGTAGGCCCAGCGGATGCTGCGCAGCGCGTACTCCACGCCGAGCGTGGCGCCCTCGGGGAGCGAGAGCGGAAACGCGGCGTCGATCTGGGAGAACTTGACGCCGTACTTGTCCATCTTCTCCCGCCACATGAGCGGGTCTTCCCACATGGCAACGTGCGGCTGGTAGCCGAGCCCGTGGATCCAGCTGACACCGTCGATCATGCCGCACTCGATCCAGCGCACGTCGTTCTTCTGCGCCCACTGCAGGCACTGCTCGAAGCTCCAGTAGCTGCTGTTGAAGGCGTCGGTATGAAATCCGATCTTGATCATGGCAAGCCTGCTCCTTCAGCGAAGCGCCTATGAGTTGGTAGTATGGAGCCCGCCCGATGTTCGAGCGGGCTCCATACTGTCTGGCACCTGTGCGAGCCTATGGAAGTACGTCTACGTATTTTGCAGTGTCAACGTTGATCCATGCGGCGGGCCAGTTCTTCATGTCCTCGGCACCGCAGAGCGCATAGTGCAGCGGGGGCATTTCGGGCTTGTAGTACTGATCCAGGTTGGCCTGGGTGACGTCCGGCTGCGGGAGGACCCATCTCTTTTGAACGGTCTCACCCTGCAGGATCTTGACCGCGATCAAGACAGCGGAGCGCCACTGGAAAGTGGGGAAGGTCGGGGCAATGGCGGTCAGGTCGTTTTCCTTCCAGAATTTCAGATAGTCATTCTGGTCCTCACCAACCATCACCGGGAAGGGCAGGCCAAGGTCCTGATAGGCTTCGAGCGCACCCACGGCGGGACCACCGGCATCCATCCAGATCGCATCAATGTGGCCAAAGCGGTCGATGTAGTCACGGACAAGCGTGTTGGTCTTGACCGTGTTGTAGTCATCGAACTCCACGCCGACGACATTGATGTTCTTGGCTTCCTCGAAGATCCTCTTTGCAGCACCCCAGCGCTGCTCCAGCACGTCGACGCCCGGGAGGATGCGGAAGGCGAGAACGTTGCCGCCTGCGGGCAGATTATCCACAATGAACTGGGCACCGGAAATGCCAAAGGCGTAGCCACCGATGGTCTTTTCAAAGACGGTCGGGCAGTCGGTTAGCACGCCGCGGTCGAAGACGACCACTGGCAGACCTGCGGCGCAGGCCTTTTCAACTGCCGGGGTAAGCGCCTCACTGGTGTTGGGCGAAACGATGAGCAGGTCGCATTTCCCTTCGGTTGCGATCAGATCTTCGATATCCGCAATCTGCTTTGCATCCTGGCCGCCTGCATCCACGTGGATGAAGTTCTTGACCAAACCCTGGGCGCGGAGTTCCTCAACCTGCTCTCGCATGGTGGTATAGCCAACCACACGCCAGGGATTGTTGACGCCCGCGTTGGAGAAGCAGATATTGTAGGGCGGGTCCTTCTTGAATGCAGTCGTCTCAACCGGATCGTCGATGAGGTACTGCATGTAGATGGGCGCATCCGGATTCAAGGGCGCCTGTTTCATCAGTTGCAGGGATTCATCGAAGTCGGCGTCGTTGTAGAACTGCGGCGCAACTGCTGCCGCATCCATCTGAAGACCTTCGTTCTTCGGGGCTTCAGGCGCTGCCGGGGCCTCGGTGGCCGCGGGCGCTGCGGGTGCTTCGGGTGCGACCGCAGTTGCCGGAGCGCCGCAGGCGGTCAGCAGCAGCGAAAGCGTCACGACCATTGATACAAGCAACAACATGCTCTTCTTCATTTGCTTTGTTCTCCTTCACAAGTGTGTATACAGATGTTGATCCACGAGCTGATACCCAAACCATTGGGGCTCCCTTGATGTCTTCGCATCACCTCCTTCTTCATGCTACTCGTCGGGCAATTAGCATAGAACAGCGGATCCCGAGAATGTGTGGCGAGAGCGGCTACGTCCTCTTGCGGGCACTTAGGGAGACGTAGGCCACCGCGCCGATGATGATCAAGCCCTGGACAGCGTCCTTGTAGGGCTTGGGCAACCCAAGCAGATTCAACAGGTTGAAGAGAGCTTCCAGCGTGAAAGCCCCGAAGATCACATTGGGAACAGATCCTTTTCCGCCCAACAGCAGCGTGCCACCGATGACCGCCGAAGAAACAGCCTGAAACTCCAACCCGTCGCCAACATTGGTGGAGATGCCGCCATAGCCGCCCAGCAATACGCCTGCAATCGCTGCGAGCAGTGAGGAAACCACAAATGCAAGCGTCCGTACGAGGCGTACCCTGACGCCCGAGAGCTGGCTGGCGCGCACGTTGTCGCCGATGGCCAGGATCTGCCTGCCGAAATTGGTTTTGTGGAACAGGAAATAGGCGAGGACGGCGACAAGCAGCATGATCAACAGGGCAATCGGGAATTTGTCGAATATGGGGACGTTCTCGAAATTTCCGCGCCCGAATACCCGGAAACTATCTGTAAGGTATCCCTTGGGTGCCCCGCCAGTCCAGTACATGGCAAGCCCTTTCACCAGCAGGAGCATTCCCAGGGTGACAATCAAAGAAGGGATCTTGAGATAACTGACGATCAGGCCGTTGACCAATCCGACCAGTACCCCAAAGCACAGCATCATCCCTATGGCGGGGAGCGCTTTCTCGGGATCATTGCCCAAGAGCATCGAACTGCCAACGATGACAAACGTGACCAGCGAGCCCATGGAAAGATCGAAACCACCCGATGCCAATACCATCATCTGTCCAATCGCCAGGATGGCAAGCGGAGAAGCCCGGCGAAGAAAGACAAAGATGCCGTTCATGGTCTGGTAGTTGGGATTCAGTATCCCCACCGTCACAAATATGGCGAAGAAGATCGGATAGATCGCCGGAATCCTTGTGATCAGCGCCCAAATGGCGCCAAAAGTGGACGCCATCCGGGCCGAGTTGGTTGTAGTGTTCGTTGTCATGCGATCCACTCCATGTGCTGCTTAAGCCGCTTCGCGCTTTGAGCGGACGGTATAGCTGGCGACGGCCAGGATAATGATTACGCCACGAAGAATGTTCTTCATGAATGGATTGACACCCAGTTGATTGAAAAGGGTATCAATCACGCTAAACATGAGCACTCCACCAATCGTGCCCCAGACCCCGCCCTTACCGCCCGCCAGGGCCGTACCGCCAATGACGGTCGTGGCGATGGATTCCAAGTCATATACGCCGTCCGGGCCGACCCAGGGTGCGCCGGCGCGCAGGCGACTGACCAGAAACAGCCCGGTCAGAACCGCAGTAAGGCTGCTCACAATATGAGCAATAATGAGCACGCGGTCAGTGCGAAGCCCGGAGAGGCGAGCAACTTCGATGTTGCCGCCCGTGCCGTACAACTGAAACCCGAACCTGGTGCGCGCCAAGATAAACCAGCCAGCCAGCACGACAGTCAATAGAACCAGTACCGAAACCGGGACAGGTCCTATCCTCCCGTATCCAAAGTACTCAAAACTCCTGGGTATGGAGCCCTTGTAGTTGGCAAAAGAGGCATTCAAGATGCCTCTTAGGATCAACGTCGTTCCCAGAGTGGCGATAAATGCATTGACCTTGAGCTTGGTGATGATCAATCCATTGACGAGGCCGGTTACGACGCCAATGGCAGATACGAAAAGAATCGCCAGGGGGACCTTGGCCGGATCGCCCTGCATGATAAACGACGTCATTACTGCTGTCACGCTGATCACAAGCGCCACCGATAGGTCGATCGAGGCGCCGATGATGACAAAGGTTTGACCGACGGCCACAATTCCCAGCGCCACGGAGCGGACAAATATATTGGTCTGAATGGCAGGATTCGTGATCATTTGTCCGTCGGATAGAGTGAAGTCAAGGATCGCACCGCCGGCAAAGACCAGGATCAGAAAGACATAGACGGGCGGAATGCGCCGAATGAAACGCTGAAATCCACTGCGGTCAAGCACCAGGGTTGTCATGCATCATTCCTTCCGTGTCTCCACACCCCGGTCTGAGCCGTTGCGGCCGGGGTGGCCTGTGGCCACGAGCATGATATCTGCTTCACGGGACTGCGCAGGCAGGGCACCAGCGATCCTTCCATCACGCATCACGAGAATGCGGTCGCTCATGCCGATGATCTCCGACAGCTCCGAGGAGATCATGAGAACAGCCACACCCTGCCTGGTCAGACCGCGGATCAGGTCGTGGATACTCGCCTTGGATTCCACATCGATCCCCCGCGTAGGCTCATCAAAGATGAAGATACCCGCATCGGAAGCCAGCCACTTGGTGAGGACTACTTTTTGCTGGTTGCCGCCGCTCAGGAACTGGGCTTCGCGGTCAAAGCTGTCCGTGCGCACATCCACCTGTGTACCCAGCGTGGGGACGAGCTTTCTGGATTTGCGCACTCCGTCCTTCAAGATGAATCCAAAGAGTGATTGCAGCGCTCGTATCGTCATGAGCATGTTGTCGCGGATTGGCTGCTTCGGGCATAGACCCTCTGCCTTGCGATCTTCGGTAACGAACCCCATTCCCAGGCGGATCGCATCGTAGGGTGATTTAACCATCTGAGTCTGCCCACGTATCTCGATCGCACCGGTCTTGAATGGAACCACGCCGAACAGCGCCTGCGCAAGTTCCGTGCGCCCGGAACCCTGCAATCCGGCAACCCCCACAATTTCGCCCCTGCGCAATTCCAGATCGACGTCTCTTAGGAAATCGTTGGAGGCCTCCCTAACCTGAAGCACAACTTCGCCAAAATCCTGGGCTGAACCCAGCGGTGGGAAGTAATGATCGAGTGCCCTGCCCACCATCATGTACACAACATCAGCGGGCGAAGCATCTTTCACGTTGACCGTATTGACGAGCTGGCCGTCCTTCAGAACGGTGATCTTGTCGGCAATATCGAATACCTCTCCCAGACGGTGCGAAATGAATATCACGGCCATCCCCCTGGCTTTGAGCCTCCTGACGAGGTCGTCCAGCATTTTCACTTCCACCGAGGTGAGGGCTGCCGTGGGTTCATCCATGATCAGGACTTTCGAGTCGTAGGAGATGGCCTTGGCAATCTCCACGATCTGCTGTGCGGCGACAGAAAGGGAACTTACCAGCGTCGTGGGCGAGATCAACTTTTCAACGCCCAGTTCTTCCAGCACCGAGGTGGTGTTCTTGTTCAACTGGGGCATATCGATAATGCCGAAGCGGGCCGGCTCACGCCCCAGGAAGATATTCTGGGCAACCGATCTATCCGGCAGGAGGTTGAACTCCTGGTAAATGATGCTGATGCCTTTCGCGAAAGCCTCGACAGGATGGGCAAAGTTGACTTGCTGGTTCTGCAGGATGATCTCTCCGGAATCGGGGACGTAGGCCCCTGCCACGATCTTCATCAGGGTGGATTTTCCGGCGCCATTTTCTCCAACAACGGCATGCACTTCGCCCGGATAGAACTTGACCGATACGGCATCCAGGGCCAGAACTCCCGGGAAGCGCTTGGTTATTTGACGAACTTCGAGCAGCGGTTCCAGTCCCGGTTTCGTTTCTTCGGCGGGGTTCTTCATGCCATCAGTCATCTCGACCTCGTGTGCGTTACCCGATGTCACGTCAGAATGGATCTGAGGAACTTCAGCCCCTGCGAAGCGATCGCATCCTGGCTGGGCGCGATCTCGCGCCAGATGCAGACCGCCCGCGCGATCTCTTTCACCTCGGAGGTGAACGACTCGATCACAACTGGCCCCGGGTACCTGACGTCTTTCAGGGCTGCAGCCACATCCTGCCAATGCACCTGCCCGGATCCCGGCACGCCTCGATCGTTCTCGCAGGCATGGAAGTGGAAGATCTTGCTGGATGCCTTCCGAATCGCAGCCGCGCTGTTTTTCTCCTCCAGATGCATGTGAAACGTATCCAAATGCAGACCCACGCTTGCGTTCCCGACTTGATCAATGAAGTCCAATCCCTGGTCCACGATATTGATCATGTCGGTTTCGAACCGATTCAGCGGCTCGAGGGCAAGCCGTATGCCGTGGTCCGCGGCGTAGGCCGCCATTTCCCGCACACCCGCGACGGAGCGCTCCCATTCGGCTCGGCGGGCGCCATCATCCTCCACGTGCGCCTTTCCCACGCCTGAGTACATCGGCCCGCACACGGTCGGCGACCCCAAGGCCACAGCGGCGTCAACCAGCCAACGGATATAGGTCTTGGAGGTCTCGGCGATTCCAGGGTCTTCATTGGCGATATCCCGGTCGGGGCCCCATGCGCCGCAGACAACGGTATCGAGCCCATTGGCGGCCAGTTCGTCCTTGACCTTCGGCACATCGATGAGCTCCGGCTTCTCGCAGGAGATCTCGAGGATATCGAAGCCCATTTTCCTCACCTTGGGCGCCAGGTCCTTCACGGCCGTGGTGGTCAACGGGGAGACCCAGACAAATGTATTCACGCCGAACTTCACAACGGCCGCCTTTCCGCGGCGCGGGCACCATTGCCATTCGCGGGCTCGATCGTCATGACGTAGTTCAGGGCCAGTTTGATCGCACCGAACACGCCAGCTTTCGGACCAATCCCAGAGAATACGATCTGCAGGTTTCGAGTTGCCAGCGGCAGCGACCGGCTGAACACGGCCTGCCTGATGGAGGAGAGCAGGAGATCTCCAAGATTGCTGACACCGCCGCCGATGACGATCATGTCGGGGTTGTAGAAGTTGACCAGGGCCGCCAAGACCTCCCCTACGAGCCGTCCGCTTTCGCGGATGACCTCGATAGCAAAGGCATCGCCCTCGCGGGCCGCGGCGCCGACGTCTTCGGCGCGAAGAATATTCCCGTTCTTCTCGAAGCGCCCAAGCAGGGTCGGGCTACCACCCGCGCGCGCTCCGAACAGTGCCCTTTCGGCGATGGCGGGGCCAGCCGCGATCTTCTCAAGGCACCCCTTGTTGCCGCAATGGCATACGGGACCGTCCTTGTCCACGCAGATGTGGCCGATGTCGCCCGCGCAGCCGCTCGAACCGCGATAGATCCGACCGTCGCAGATGATGCCAGCGCCGATGCCGGTGCCGATCTTCACCGAGATCAGGTTCTGCACGCCGACGGCAGCTCCCTGACTTACCTCGCCCAACGCCATCACATTGACATCGTTGTCCACGACCACGTTGGCGCAGGGGAACCACTGCTGCACCGTCTCGATGATCGGATAACGATCCCACCCGGGCATGATCGGCGGAGAGACGACTGTTCCCGCGGAAAAATCCACAGGCCCCGGGACACCGATGCCAATCCCCATCACAGTTTCCGGACTCAGCGCGTTCGCGGTGAGCATCTTCTCGAGAAGTGAGCAGGCCCGGCCGAGTGTCGCGATGGGCCCGTCCTTTACGGCCGCGGGCTCCGAGTGGCTTGCGAGCACCCTTCCGGAAAAGTCCGCGATGCCCAGATCGAAATCGATGGCGCCGATCTGGATCCCGGCAACCGGACCGAGCTTCTCGTTGAGCCGGAAGGACTTGGACCGACGGCCGCCGGAATATTCCGTGGATTCATTTGCGACCAAGATCTGTTTGTCAAGCAGGGAACCGATGCAGCCGGTAATTTTCGTCCGGGAGAAGTCGGTGCAAGCCACGAGTTCCGATTTGGTCAGCTCGCCATCGCGGCGAATCAGCTCAATGAGCATATTCTCCGCATCTGTGATCGATATTCGCTTTGGGAGCGAGGCCGCGCGCTGGAGCCAGACCGGTTGTGTCTGCGAGGCGGTTGCCCTCGATGCCTTCTGGATCACTCCGCGTGCGATGCTCATGACTGGCTCTGGCCCTCGTTTCTTCCGAAGCGAATCCCACGCCCCGACCTTGAAAGGCGGCGCAAAAGACCAATAATGAGTTTCGCGGCGCGTGGAACTTCGCGTATTTGGAACGAGCCGTCTGACCGATAACGGACCGATGTCTACCTGGCACTGCTAGGTAATTACATCATTACATGATTATAGGGAAAATTCCGCGGATGTCAATGTGTTATGTGTCACATAGCACCAGTTTCGTCTGGAGGCGTCATAACTAGGGGTCGCTTACGCGAATGAGTTGAGCCGGGGTTCGGCTCTGATTGCTGGTCCCAAGGTTCTAGCTAGTCACGCACTCCAAGTCGAACACTTTGGAGACAGTCGCCAAATCCTCGAGGTTGTGTCCGGTCGAGACGATGTAGTGATGCGACACCAAATCAGCGACAAGCCTTTTTCCGTTGGGAACGCGAAGCACGGCACCGTTGAGGCAGTGCGAGTTCTTGAATCCTGCGTACTTGGGCAACTCTCCTTCCACTATCGACCAGCGGTTGAAGGGCGGCATCAGCTTGACCAGGGTGATATCTCCCTCAGGCAGCCGGGCATCGATGGCCGTGGCGTTGTCATCGACGATCGTAAGGACCTTGGGCTTCAGCCGCCATTCCGTGGAAAACGACTGGGGAACGACCCCCAGGTAACCGCAGTGCGCGGCGAGGATATAGTCTTCCGGGCGGCCCTCAACGGCGGGGAAGTTCGGAATGTGCTCGTGCTTGAGAGCGGCATTTCCCATCTCGAACGGGTAAAGGTTGGTCATCATAAACGGCACGCCGATCGTTTGGCCGATGAGGATCTTGGTGAGCATCGAGACGAGGTCGGCCTCGCAGCCCCACACCATGCGTTGGTCTTCATATAAGAAGTTCCATGCGAGGCAAGGCGTGGTGTCCGAGTGCATGGATTCATTCAGGCAGTTGATCCCGACCGCCAGGATATCCGGATCCTGATCCAATTCCGCCTTGACGGCCATATAGAGCTTCACGGCGCTGAGTATGGCGCGGCCGGTGATTCGGCTGACCGGTGTCCTGGCCTTGCGTAGCTCCCATACCTTGCGGGCGGCTTCATCGGTGATCGCCTTGGCGCTCGCGGCGAGCTTCTTGAAGCTCTTCTTGACCACCTTGACGCCATATTTGCGCTGGATGGCATCCACACACTGGGGCTCCCACCAGTAGAAGCGCTTGAAGATCTCATCCTGATTGCCACCTCCGCTTGCAGGGTGATCCTGGAAGACGAGCAGCTTGGAATGCTTGAGCCGCCGCCGGAGGGCAAAGGCCCGACAGACCTGCCTGGTCTTCTCGAGGCTGGTCGGACCGATGACTTTCACCCCCCTGGCGCTGAGGAAGCTGTTGATCTCCCAATCCCACATGGAGACCGTTCCGAACTCAGACGTGACGATCATCAGAGGCTGCGGAAGCTTCCTGATCTTTTCCAACTGGCCGTAGGCCTCGCCCAGCATCTGAGGAAAGATGACCGCATCCGTCTGGGGTACGCGGGCTCCGAGCTTGACAGGCGGAAGGATCTCTGCTTCCTCCGCCAGCAACTCCTTCAAGTTCCGGAGTTGCGCTGCGAACTCAGCATCATCGGGCGATTTGAAGTAGATCGGGACGACTCTGGCTTTCATGGTTTTCCGAGGCCTTTCCCGAGGAAGAACTCCGCGCGTGCCGGTGAAGATCAGGGGCGGGGACGCAACTCCTCCCCGTCCCTGATCGCGAGAGAGATCGTGCCGATGCAAGTGTGAAGCGGACGCTCTACTTGATATCGGCGACGGTGACCTTCTGCCCGGTCGCGGCAGACTTGATTGCCGCTTCCAGCACCTGCATGGCCTTCATGCCGTCGTAGAGATTGGGCGCCATCTTGGCACCCTTTTCCATGGCGGCCAGGAAGTCCGCAACGGCATGAATGAACTCATGTTCGTACCCGATGATATGCCCGGGCGGCCACCAGGCACTGACGTATGGATGGGTAGAATTCGTCACCAGGATAGTCCGGAAGCCCTGCTCGTCGGCCGGATCGGACAGATCGAGGTATTCGAGCTCGTTCATGCGTTCGAGATTGAACGTCAGGCTGCCCTTGCTCCCGTAGATCTCGAAGTAGTTGAAGTTCTTGCGGCCGCTCGCGAAGCGACTCGACTCAAAGGAACCGAGTGCGCCGTTCTCGAACTCAGCGATGATGAAGGCGGCATCGTCGACGGTGACGGCACCCTTCCCAGCAGACGCGGACCCGGACTTGAAAGTGCCAGCATCCTTTCCAGGCAGCGGCCGTTCGGTGACGAAGGTCTTGAGCATGGCTGAAACAGCCTGCACTTCTCCGACCAAGTAGCGCGCCAGATCGACACTATGTGAATTCAGGTCGTAGTGCGGACCTGCCCCCGCAAATTTCTTCTGGAGGTGCCAAGTCAATGGAAAGTTCGGGTCGGTGATCCAGTCCTGGAGATACGCGCCGCGCCAGTGGAAGATCTGCCCGATCTTGCCCTGCTCAATCAGTTGCCGGGCGAATGTGACGGCCGGTGCCCTACGGTAGTTGTGATTCAGGTAGTGCAGCACGCCAGCCTTTTCGGCAGCCTCGTACATCTCCCTGGCTTCGGCGTAGCTCAGCGCGATCGGTTTCTCACAGAATATGTGCTTCCCATTCTGGGCGGAGGCAAGCACGATATCCTTGTGCAGATAAGTGGGCGTGCAGACATCGATGATGTCGATATCCTTGCGTTCCACAACCTGCTTCCAATCGCCCACAGATTCCTCCCAGCCCCATCGTTTCGCAAGATCGCTTCCCCGCTGCTCATCCACATCGCAGGCCACCTTCAGTACGGGAGAGAAGCCGACGTTGAAGAATCTCGAAACCGACGTCCAGGCATTGCTGTGGGCCTTGCCCATGAAACCCGTACCAACTATGGCCACATTGACCTTTTTCAACGCATCCTCACTTTCTGCATCGTATCAGGCGCCCCATGGCGCCGGCTATTGCCTCAGCGCAATTGGCGGTCGCTAGTTGAGCGACGCCGCGATCTTCTTTAATCCCTTGATGCTGAGATCAACCATCTCGTCTTCGCGGCCAGCCCAATCGGAGTGCGGATGATCGATCTCGACGGCAAGGAAGCCCTTGAAATTCGCCTTGTGCAGCAGTTGCGCCAGTTTCAGGTTGTCGATCAGCCCTTGACCAACCGGAACCCCGGCAAAGAAATGCCAATCGGTGGCGCGTGCCATCTTGTCCGGCATCAGGTCTTTGACGTGAGTAGCCATGACATGCGGGGCGAGCTTCTCCATCGCGGCAATCGGATCATCGAGCAGGCGCAGGAAATTGCCGGTATCGAAGTTGAGTCCGAAGTTGGGGGAATTGACCTCGGACAGCAACTGCAGGATCTCATCGCCCGTGAAGTCGATATGATTCTCAACGGCCATCTTGATGCCGGCATCTTCCGCAATCTTGATGGCTTTCTTGAACATGTCTGCCAAGGCCTTGATCTGGGGGCCGTGCGGCTCGCGGCGGAACATGAGACTGCTCCCCACGACGCGCATCACCTCGGCGCCGATGGCTTTGGCCTTCGGGATGCTGGCAACCATCTCTTCGTAGGCGGTCCAGTTTTGGCCACGCTCAAGTCCATCCGGATGACCCCAGGCATAAACCCGGTCCAATCCGTAGTTGTCCAACTGCGCCTTCAGGTCCTCAAACCACGCCGCATCGGCCTTGGCTGGAAGGAAGCAGGATTCGAGCGAAACCCCGTCCACCTTCAACTCCTTGGCGCGTTTGAGGAAGTCCTGCACGGTCCAGTCTTTTTCCGCCTTCTTCTGATCCGGATAGACCTCCCCAAAGAACCGGTGGTAGCAATAGCTATCAATTCCGACCTTCATCTTGGGCCTCCTGATATGGATTGTGTGGGTGCTGCTGGCTGCGGACTGTGTCCCTTGCCATTCGTTGCAGCGGCTGTCAGACTGAGGGTTCTCAAACCATCAAAGTGTAGACTATCTGATGACTTGTCATTACAGGATAACATTATTATACAGCGTCCTACCCGAATTGCAAGGGGCAGCGCACCAATTCACCTCTGCAGACCGATCCCACGCAAGCTCGTCTAGACGTGCAAGACGGGCGTGCCGAAACGTTCGTCGAACGCTGACACAGCGACCCAGCGTACCCCCAGTGTTGGTGGCGCTTGCCGCGTCCTAGGCCTGAAATCCGTTCTGGTGCATTCGGAAAGTGACCACAACCCGATGCCGGCCCGTGCCGGCACATAGGTTGCTGGCCTCGCCGCAGCGTCTTGACATCGATTGGGATTGTGCATATAATGAATTGTAATAACAGGATTACAAGCGCGGTGCCAGCCTCTTGGGGAGAGAACTCCGTGGACGGAAAAATCGACTTCAACAGCCACCTGCCGTACTACATCCAACTGATAGACATTCTTAGGGAGAACGTGCAGAGCGGACAGTGGGCAGCTGGAGACCAAATCCCGGGCGAACAGGAGCTCTGCGAACTGTACGACGTCAGTCGCACCGTGGTGCGTCAGGCACTGCGCGAGCTTGAACTCGATGGAGTGATCACACGGCGCAAAGGCAAGGGCACGTTCATCTCGCCCCCCAAGATCAGTGAGGGTCTGGTGCAGAAGCTGACCGGCTTCTACCAGGACATGATCGAGCGCGGTCTGCGGCCGGCAACTAAAGTGCTGCATCAAAACGTGGTGCCGGCCACGGAGAAGGTCGCGCGCTTCCTTACGATCTCACCAGGCGAGAAGGTTGTAGACCTGCTTCGGCTTCGGTCCCTCAATGACGAGCCCATCCAGTTGGTGACGAGCTACATCCCCCTGCAGGTGTGCCCGGGACTGGCGACCGTTGATCTTGCGAATCGATCCCTGTACGAATTCATGGAAACAGAATGCGGAGTCTTCATAGCCAAGGGCCGCCGCTTCATTGAGGCCGTCCTGGCCAATGAGACGGAAGCTGCGCTGCTGGGAATCGAGCGCGGCGCGCCCCTGCTGATGCTGGACAGCATATGTTTCTCGGAGAGCGGCCAGGTTATCGAGTACTACCACGCGCTGCATCGAGGCGATCGGTCCCGTTTTGAGGTCGAGCTGCTTCGGACGCACGAATCTGACGCAAGAGCGCTAACGCGGGACTAGGCGTCGAGGCAGCTGCAGACATATTTTCGAGACGAGCGGCGGGCAATTGCAGCCCGGAGGCCCTACGGGAGTCGCGCAATCCGGAGCAGACCATGCATCAGAAGTACCTGATCGGAGTGGATCTTGGCACGAGTGGCACCAAGGCCGCGCTGTATCAGATCGACGGGAAGCTCCTTGCCCAGGCGGCGGTGGAAATCCCACTGCGCCACCCGAAGCCCGGTTTGGTGGAACAGGATAATGAAGACTTTTACAAATCGGCGGCCGGGACCGTACGGCAGTGCATAGAAAGCAGCGGCATCCAACCCGAATCGATCGCCGCCATTGCCTTCGATTCTCAGATGGCCGGCGTCGGCCTCGTCGACGAGGACTTCGGGCCTATCGGCCACTTTGATTCCTGGCTGGACATGCGCTGCCAGCCCTACATAGAGTGGATGGACAAGGAGGCGGGTGATCGCATCACACAGCTCACCGGCTGCCCGCCCACCTGCGATCATGGACCCAAGATGCTGTGGTGGAAGCATGAGCGGCCCGAGGCCTATCGCCGCACGGCGAAATTCGTCATGCCCGCCACATATGTGGCGGGCAAGCTGGCAGGCTTTGGAGCGGACCGCGCTTTCATCGATCACACCTACATCCACTTCTCGGGATTCTCCGACGCCCGCAGCGGGTCTTGGTCTGCCGAACTGTGCGAACGATTCGGACTCGACCAGGACAAGCTGCCGCGGATCGTCGATCCGTGCGACATCGTTGGGCAGGTGCTGGAGGGGCCCGCCGCCAACTTTGGGCTGGCACCCGGAACGATCATCGCCGCCGGCGCAGGCGATACAGCCGCCAACGCACTCGGAGCGGGGATCGTCCGGCCGGGAATGCTATTTGACGTGGCAGGCACTGCCGCAGTGCTGGCGGGCTGCACCGATGGCTTTGTGGCAGATACCAAGAACCGCGCGCTGCTAACGATGCGATCAGTCATTCCCGGGTTGTGGAATCCGCTTGCCTACATCGCCGGCGGCGGAATTGCGCTGCGGTGGTATCGGGATCAGTTCTTCAACACCTCCCAAGGAAGGACCCTGCCAGTCAACGACGACGTGTATGCCCAGATGATCACCATGGCTGAAGCGGCGGCGCCAGGCTGCGATGGACTCCTGTTCTCGCCTCATCTTGGCGGCCGCATCTGCCCCGCCAGCCCAGATATGAGAGGTGCCTGGGTGGGGGTTTCGTGGTCCCATACCCAGGCGCACTTTGCGCGCGCCATCCTGGAAAGCATCGCTTATGAATATGCCTACTACCTGAAGATCTTGCGCGAACTGATGCCGCACTTGGAGCTGGTGGAGGCGCGGGTCACGGGCGGCGGTGCGCGCAGCACAGCCTGGAATCAGATCAAGGCTGACGTGCTTGGGATTCCATACCAGAGGCTTGCGGGCAGTGAATTCGGCACGTGGGGCGCAGCAATGATCGCCGGAAAAGCCGCCGGTCTGATCAGCGACCTGGCCGCCCATGCCGAACGCTGCGCCATCCGCGATGGGCATCCGTCCATGCCGTCCAAGGCGGCCCAGCAGACCTATGCGCCCAGCGTCGAACGATACATCCGGCTTGAGGGGATGTTGAATCAGTACTTTTCCGGTTGATCGGCTGGGCCGGGGATACCGAACCATATGGATATTGAGAGGCCTTAATGAGACAACCAGTTCGCATCTGCATGATCGGCGCGGGGCGCGTGGGGAAAAACCATTCGCGCGCCATTGTCCGAAACATCGCCGAGGCGCGAATCGTGGCCATCGTCGACAACGTGGATCAGGTACGCGAGGAGACGGCGTCCGAATTCGGGGTCGAGCGGCAGTTCGCCTCGTTGGAAATGGCGCTCCAAAAGGCAGAGTTTGACGCCGTGGTCATCACCACGCCCACCCCCACCCATCTCCCGCTGACGGCCATGGCCGCCGAGCACAAGAAGCACGTCTTTCTTGAGAAGCCCATGGCACTCAACCTGAAGGAGTGCGACGCCATCATCAACGTCGTCAACAAGGAAGGTGTGCTATTGCAGCTGGGCTTCATGCGGCGCTTCGATCCGGAATTCGTCGCGGCGGCGAGCCGACTCGAAGCGGGCGAAATCGGCGAGCCCATGATGATCAAGTCCAATACCCACGGGCCCGGACTGCCGCCCCCTTGGGCGCGGGATCTGCAAACATCAAACGGCATGCTGGCCGAGGTCAACAGCCACGATTGGGACACGACGCGCTGGCTCATGGGCTCGAACTACGAGCGCGTGTACGCCGAGGTGGCCAACTTCAAGGGAGCTGCGCACGGCGTGGACACCCCAAACTTCTACGACAACGCCCTGGTCAACCTGAAATTCGAAAGCGGCGGCCTGGGACTCATCTCGGGTGTCTGTCCGTGCGGGTATGGGTACGACGCGCGGGTGGAGATCGTGGGCGAGAAGGGCATTATGCAGATCGGTTCGCTGCAGGGTCAGGCAGTGGTGGTCTGCACCGACCGCGACCGTGGTTTGACCACTCCGATATACCGCACGTGGCCAGAGAGATTCCAATGGGGATACATCAACGAATTGCAGCACTTCGTCAGCTGCATTCAGAGTGAGACCGCACCGCGGGTAGGCGGCAGCGAGGGACGCTGGGCCGTCGCAGGCGTGCTCGCAGGGACGAAGTCGTTCCTAGAGGAACGTCCCGTGTACCTCAAGGAAGTACTGGCGGACGAATCACGGACGAACTGAGGAGCAATGCTAGCTGCCGTCTATCACGGTCCGAACGATCTGCGCATGGAGGAAGTGCCGGTACCGGGCATCCGGGAGGGCGAGATACTGGTAAGGGTCTTGTGTGCAAGCATCTGCGGGACAGACCTGCGCATCTGGCACGGAAATCACCGCATGTACCCGCCGGGAACGGTACGTATTCCCGGCCACGAGGTCGTCGGGACGATCGCGGAACTGTCCTCCGATGTTTCGGACTACTCTGTTGGGCAGCGGGTCTTTTGCGCTCCCAATTCGGGATGCGGGCACTGCCGGCAATGCATCACCGGCAACAACAACCTTTGCGCCAACTATGACGCGATCGGGGTCACGTCTGACGGCGGGTTTGCCGAGTTCGTTCGCATCTCTGCCCGGTCTGTGCAGCAGGGGAACGTGATTCCGGTCGATGAATCGGTCGATCCGGCGGTGGCTGCTCTGCTGGAGCCATTTGCGTGTGTGCTCCGGGGGCAGAACGCCCTGGGCATCAAGCCGGGCGAGGCGGTCCTGGTAATGGGCGCGGGCCCGATCGGTGTGATGCATGCGAAGCTGGCCAAGGCGCGCGGTGCGGGCAAGGTAATCGTGAGCGAGCCCATAGCGGACCGCAGGGCTCAGGTGGCGAAAATGGGCGCAGACAGGGTCGTCGATCCCGCTTCAGAGGACCTGCAGACTACTGTGAAAGCCGAGACCGGAGGCCGGGGTGCGGACGTGATCGTCGTCGCCGCGCCCGCCCACGCGGCCCAGGAAAGCGCCGTGCAGCTCGCGGCCATCGGGGCACGGATCAATTTCTTCGGTGGGCTCCCGAAGGACCGCCCCAGCGTGACCATTGACGCCAATCTGATCCACTACAAGGAACTGCGGATCACGGGCACGACCGCCTGCAGCACTGCGGATTGCTGGCAAGCCGTGGACATTGTGAGTTCTGGACTCGTGGATCTCACCCAACTGATCAGCCAGCGCTTTCCGTTGAAAGAGGCGGAGGCTGCATTTGCTGCTGCCGAAGACCGGAGGTCGCTGAAGGTCGTACTGCAGCCATGAGCTCAATGATGGCTTCGACTCAACCCGCGGCGCCGCGTCCGGTACAGACGGTACTGGGACCGGTTCCATACGAGACATTGGGCCTTACGGACGCGCACAATCACATGTGGATCAGTCCCGTTCCGGGTGCAGACCCAAGCGGTCCCGTTCTTGATCAATTCGATGCCATACTGCGGGAATTGGGCGAGTACCGGGAGGCGGGCGGCAAGAGTCTGCTCGACTGCCAGCCCGGAGGCTTCGGCAGGGACGGAAACAAGCTGCTGGCACTTTCAAGCGCCTCGGGCGTCAGTTTGATCGCCTGCACTGGATTTCATCGCAGGAAATACTGCCCCTCGCTCCCCAGCTTGTGGGATGCGGATGCGCAACAGGTGGCGGATCTGTTGTTCTCCGAACTCCAGGAGGGTCTGCAAGAAACGCTGGACAGAACACCGCGGGTGCGGGCGGGTTTCATCAAGATCGCTCTCGAAGCCGCCTGGGAAGATTGCCCGGGAGAAGCGCTTGAAGGTGCAGCGGCGGCCGCCGCGCAGACGCAGACCCTCGTGGAGGTCCACACCGAGAAGGGCGCCCTTGCCGAAAGGGCCTGCGCGTATTTCACCGATCTGGGGGCCTCGGCGAAGCAGCTGCTGTTCTGTCACATGGACAAGCGACCGGACGCAGGTTTGCACAAGGCGCTGGCGGACACGGGCGTGATGCTTGAATACGACACATTCTACAGACCCAAGTACGACCCGGAGGCCAATCTGTGGCCGCTGCTGGAGGAGATGGCTGGCGCAGGCTATGCCGATCGCATCGCGCTGGCCACGGACATGGCAGAGGCCGAGCTGTATCACTTCATTGGGGGAGGGCCTGGCCTGTCAAGCTTGCCGGCCGAGATCCGGGGACAACTGGGCAAACGGGGATTCACGGACCTGCAGCAACAGCAGTTGCTGGGTGGGAACATTGCCCGACGTCTAGCCGGGCTGGACTAGTTCGAAGTTGGAGAAGGGAATGAAGGACCTGCCATTCACATTCACACTGCCGCTGCCACGGGTCATACCCTCCAGGGTGGACAATCACCTCGAAAGGCGGCTGTCCGCGCTGCGCGGGCAGTTCTTCGATCAGGATGCCTATGCAAGCATGCTGGCGCATGAAGATACGCTGATCTATGAGGTGCATGAGATCAGGCGACCGGAGATCGAGGGGGAGCTGATCATGGGCGTTTCGATCGTTCACCCCGGAAGAGTGGGGCGGGAATTCTTCATGACCAAGGGTCATTTCCATTCCGTACTGGAGACCTCGGAGATCTACTACTGCCTGCGTGGCGAAGGCTACATGGTGATGGAGACCCCCGAAGGAGAGACTGCCGTCGAGGCGCTGACCCCGGGCAAAGTCCTGTATGTAGCGCCGGGTTGGGCACATCGATCCGTGTGCACATCCCGGTTGGAGGACCTGGTGACTTTCTTCGCCTACCCCGCCAACGCAGGGCACGACTACGGAACGATCGAGCGCCAGGGCTTCAGGAAATTGGTGCTGGATGGTCCCACTGGACCTGAGATTGTCGACAATCCGCGGGCCGGTGGTGCAGATAGACCATGAACCTCAAAGAATGCCGACTGCTGGTCACGCCGACCTCGTACGGAAAGACCGATCCCCGACTGAAGGATGAACTGGAAGCCCAGGTTGGTGAGGTCATCTACAATCCTACCGGAAAGCCGCTGACGTCCGCTGAAGTAGCCGAGCTGCTTCCGGGCATCGACGGATACATTGCCGGCCTGGATGCAATCGATGCAAACGCGCTTCAACGGGCTGATCGACTCAAGGTCATCGCGCGCTACGGGGTCGGTGTGGACAATGTGGATCTGACCGCAGCCCGGGAGAAGGGCATTGCGGTCACCAACACACCAGGCGCCAATTCGGTGTCTGTGGCTGAGCTGGCGCTGGGGCTCATGCTGGCATTGGCGCGACAGATCCCGGAGGCCGTGGAAGCGGTGCATCAGGGAAAATGGCCGCGCTACGCCGGCTTGAGCCTCGAAGGAAAGACCATCGGGATACTGGGGCTGGGCGCGATAGGCAGGCAGCTCGTCCGCCGGCTCGCCGGATTCGACTGTCGGATAGTCGCCCACGATCCGCTCGTGGAGGCGGGCGTTGCAGACGAGCTGCGCGTCGAGCTCGCGACCCTGAACGATGTTCTCCGACAGTCGGATTTCGTCAGCCTGCATCTCCCCTTGTTGCCTGAGACCCGGGGCATGGTAGACGAGGCATTTCTCGCCAAGATGAAGCCGGGAGCCTTTCTGGTCAACACCGCCCGCGGCGAGATCGTAGATGAAGGCGCGCTGCTCAAAGCGCTGCAGAGGGGGCACGTCAAGGGCGCCGGCTTGGACGCCTTTGCCGTAGAACCGCCGGATCCCAACAACCCCCTACTGAAGCTGTCACAGGTTGTTGCCACGCCTCATCTCGGTGCCATGACCGACGGCGCCACGAGCAACATGGGGTGGCTTGCCATGAGGGACTGCCTTGCGGTATTGAGGAACCAAGAGCCTGACCACCGCGTGGTATAGCGGAGCAGGCCTTGAACCTGCGACTGGAGGAAACATGAACAGAGAGCAAGTCCTTGAGAAGATCAAGGCACTCGGCGTGCTGGCGGTTATCCGGGGACCATCCGCCGAACTCACCGTCAAAATGGTCGAGGCGTTGATGGCCGGAGGCATTTCGGGAATCGAGATCACATACAGCACGCCAAACGCGGAGGATGTAGTCCGCGCGCTCGTCAAGCAGTTCGGCGAACGGATACTGATCGGCATGGGTACGCTCACGAAGCCGACGCAGGCTGCCTCTGCCAAGGGGGCCGGCGCGAATTTCCTGGTCAGCCCGGTTTGCGAGCCCGATCTCGTGCGGAGCATGATTGCCACCGGTCTGCTGACGATGGCTGGCGCATTGACCCCGACGGAGGTCCTGCAGGCTTACAGCCTCGGTTCGGACGTGGTCAAGGTCTTTCCCGGCTCACTCGGCGGTCCGGCGTATGTCAAGGCCCTCAAGGGCCCGTTCCCGTACATACCGATGATGCCCACAGGAGGGGTGAGCCCCGCCAACGTGGCGGAGTGGTTCGCCACCGGGGTGGTTGCCGTTGGGGCAGGAAGCGAGCTGTGCCCTCCGCAACTGGCCAAAGAGGGGAAGTTCGCCGAGATCACAAAACGCGCTGCGGAGTTCGCGCAGATCGTGACAGCCGCGAGGCCGGCATCTCATTGAACAGGAAGCAACCATGAACACACAACTCACGACAGCTTCGGAGCAGTATCAGGTCATTGCGAAGTCCGTGCCCACGTTCTATTTCATTGGGGTGACCACCGGCAAATCCTCGATCAACAAGGTCTTTCCCCTGTGGATGCAGGTCCTCGGCCGGCCGGAAGTGGTTCTCGAAGGCATGGACTGCAAGATCCATGATGACCCGGAGGTCTACCGGCAGAAGGTGGCGCAGATCAAGTTCGATCCCCTGTCCCAGGGCGCTCTCGTCACCACGCACAAGATCGACCTGCTAACCGCGGCGCGGGACATGTTCGACTATCTGGATCCGTACGCCAAAATCACCGACGAGGTTTCGAGCATATCGAAGCGCGATGGCAGGCTCGAAGGCCATGCAAAGGATCCAATCACCTCGGGCGCCAGCCTGGATGCCATCATTGACAAGGGCTATTTTGGCAGGACACACGGCGACGTCCTGAGCTTCGGAGCCGGAGGATCGGCGATCGCCACCCTGCTACATCTGATCAATAAGAAGGACAGAGGGGATCGCCCCGCCAGGTTCACCTTCGTGAACAGGTCCCAGGGAAGACTGGATCACGCCAAAGAGATGGTCGGCGGGCTGAAGACGGATATCGAGATCGAGTACGTCCGGAACAGCGACCCGGCTGTGAACGACAAGATCATGGAGAAGTTTCCGCCCCACAGCATCATCATCAACGCGACGGGCATGGGCAAGGACACCCCCGGCTCGCCGATCACCTGGGAGGGCAAGTTCCCGATGCACAGCATTTCCTGGGAATTCAACTACCGGGGCGAGTTGGACTTCCTGCATCAATCCCTGGCGCAGGTGGAGAGCCGCAAGGTGAATGTCGAAGATGGCTGGATCTACTTTGTCCACGGCTGGACGCAGGTGGTAGCCCAGGTGCTGCACTTCGATCTCACGCCTGCCGTGTTCAGAGAATTGAACGAGGCGGCGTCAAGTGTTCGCGGCAAGTGAGTGCGGAAACCGGAGGGCCGGCATGAGCGCCAAGACGGAAATTGCCATGCAATACCATGAGCGCGGCTACAACTGTGCCCAGTCGGTGCTGGCTTCGTTCTCGCAGGACCACGGTCTGGGCGAGGAGGCAGCGCTGAGGATCTCCACCGGATTCGGTTCGGGGATGGGACGGCTGGGTGAGGTGTGCGGGGCACTGACGGGCGCATTCATGGTCATCGGGCTAAGGCACGGCAGGGTGATCAGCGATGGAACGAAGTACGGGCCAAACACTGAGACCACCTACAGGCTGGTGAGCGATCTGTCCAAGCGCTTCAAGGAGAGAAACGGATCCATCTATTGCAGGGAGCTTATCGGACACGATCTGAGCATTCCGGAGGAGCGCGAGAAAGTGAAACAGATGGGGCTCTTCGCCACCACGTGCGCCAAGTGCATTCGGGATGCGGTTGAACTGCTTGAAGAGACGCACCAGGACTAGATTACCTGCGAAGAAACCCTGGCAAGGACTGGTCTGAGCTCCAGCCTCAGACCAGACGATGCAGCACACCAAGGGTAACCCGACGATGATGCCAAGCCCGAAAGAGACCGCCGCGATGATCGATCTCTCGTGTGTCAGAACCACCTCCAGCAAATCCGACATCGAGGAGATGGTCGAGGCGGCGCGGCGCTACGGGTTTGGGCATGTTTCCGTGCTCCAGTGCTTCATCCCATACACCCGGCGCCTTCTTGAAGGAACACCGGGGGTGGCCCTGGTTGGCAATGTCAGCTTTCCGACGGGTTCGGACTCCACGCCTCTCAAAGTCGCGCAGGCGAGGGCAATGCTGGCGGCGGGCTGCGACGAGATCGACATGGTGATGAACATCGGCAAGCTGCGCTCGGGCGAACTGGCCGAGGTGGAGGGCGACGTGCGTGCTGTGATCGAGGCAGTCGATCCCATGCCGGTCAAGGTGATCATCGAGCTCATGGTGCTCACGGCCGACGAGCTCCGGCACGCGTGCGAGATTTGCGTGAGCGCCGGCGCCGCGTTCGTCAAGACCGGCACAGGCTGGGCCGAGCGCGGAACGACATTGGATGATGTGCGGCTGGTCAAGTCACTGGTTGGAGATCGGATCAAGATCAAGGCCTCCGGTGGAATTCGCAACCTGCAGGCTTTGGTGGAGATGTACAAGGCGGGGGCAAGGCGCTTTGGCGTGAATCTGAAGAGCGGCATAGCAATAGTGGAACAATCGCTTCGCCTGGAAGCGCGGACGAAAACATAGTGAGGCTGCAGAACGAACGCAATGGTGAGCGATGGACCGGAAAATCATCTCGTTTGACCTTGGGACCGGCGGGAACAAAGCCTCCCTGTATGACGCGTCGGGCAACTGCCTGACGAGCGCCTTCGTTCCGTATCCCACCGCCTATCCACAGGTCGGATGGCACGAACAACGGCCGGCGGATTGGTGGAAGGCGGTCCTTGAAAGCGCCCGTCAACTCATGCGCTCCAGCGGAGTGAACAAGGAGGAGATCGTGTGCCTGGGCATCTCTGGACACAGCCTGGGCGCCATTCCCATCGACCGCCGCGGAAACCTGCTGCGGGAAGCCACGCCGATCTGGTCAGATGTGCGAGCCCAGGCCGAAGCCGAAGATTTCTTTACGAGGGTGGATCAATCCGCGTGGTACATGGCAACCGGCAACGGATTTCCGGCCGCCCTCTACACGGTCTTCAAGGTCATGTGGTACCGGAATCATGAGCCGGACATGTTCCGGAGCGTGCACAAGATCGTAGGGACCAAGGATTACATAAATTTCAAGCTCACCGGCGAGATCAAGACGGATTTCTCCTATGCCTCGGGCAGCGGCGTCTACGACCTTGAGGCCTGGCGCTACAAGAAGGAGTTCGTCAAAGCCAGCGGCATTCCGGCCGAAATATGGCCGGAGATCGTGCCGTCCACACTCATTCTCGGCGAGCTCAAGCCGGAGGTCGCTGAGCAGATGGGGCTTGGTGTGGGCGTCAAGGTGGTCTGCGGCGGCGTTGACAATTCGTGCATGGCCTTGGGTGCCGGCAACATCCGCGACGGCAGGGTCTACACCTCGCTTGGGTCCGCGGCCTGGATCGCGGTCTCATCCGAAAAGCCGGTGCTCGACGAGAAGTACCGACCGTTCGTCTTCGCACATGTGATCCCCAGGATGTTCACGTCAGCGGTGAGCATCTTCTCGGCCGGGACCTCCTTCGCTTGGGTCAAAGACAACATATGCGACGAGATGATGGCGCGGGCCTCTGCCGACAACAAGGACATCTACGCTGTGATGAACGAGGCGGCGGGCAGGGCGCCGGTCGGATCGAACAAATTGCTCTTCAATCCGAGCCTGGCAGGCGGCACCTCGCAGGATCCCAGCGTTCACATGCGCGGCGCCTACATTGGCCTGGACCTCAAGCATGGGAAGCCGGAACTGATCCGCGCGGCGATGGAAGGCATCGCCCTGAACCTGCGCCTGAGGCTCGACCTGCTGCGCAAGTATGCACGGCTGGAGGACGAGATCCTGTTTGTGGGCGGCGGGGCGAAGAGCCGTTTCTACCTGGGTATCTTCGCCGACGCGTTCAACACGCGTGTCAGGAAGACCAACATCGATCAGGATGCGGGCTCCCTGGGCGCGGCCGCGATCGCGGCGGTTGGATGCGGGCTATGGAAGAGTTTCGACAAGATAGATGAAATCCACAGGACCGTGGAGGTCGTTGAGCCGGACCGGGAGAACAACGCCAAGTACGAGAAACTGCTGCCAATTTTCGACCTGGCCGCCCAGTATCAATCGAAGATCAGCGATGCATTGAGAGCTGTGGACCTGTAGCGCCGCCGCGATGCAGCGCCTGCACAGGCGCGCGGCGTTTCTCTCAGACAACCTGCTCATTGACACTCATGCAGAACCCCAGTACAATCAGTTGTAATTACAGGATTACAGCATGCGGCCACTTGTGCGGCACTTACCTAGTGAAGCCGCGGTATCCCTATGGTCGCACCCTGCTCGTTCTTCCTGGAACCGAACGCCATCCATTACCGGTTTGCACCACCGACAGTCAAGCGTTTGTGCGTTCGTTGCCCCTAGAGAGTCTCCTGCATCGCGGCCGTTCTCATTGCGGGAAGGAGGCCTATCGATCTGAAGGATGTGTGTGCGCGGCGCCAAGACAACACTTGCTGAAAGGGAACGCAAAATGAAAATCGGTCTGTTCACCGCTACTTTTCTTGACATGAAGATCGAGGAGGTCTTCAAACTCGCCGCTGGGCTGGGCTACGAGGCGGTGGAGATGCCGGCCTTCACCGGAAACGGGCAGCTCGATATCGAGGAGATCGTCAAGGGCAACAATGCAGCTACGCTGAAGAAGCTTGTCAAATCCCATGGCTTGATCATATCCGCGCTGGCCAATCATCCCGAAGGCCAGATCGTGCTCGGCCCGTTCGGCAAGGACACGGACGCGATCTACAAGGGCACCAAGGAAGAGAAGATCAAGTTCGGAACCGAGCGCATGATCAAGACCGCCGCCGCGGCCAACTCCCTCGAAGTCCCCGTGGTAACCGGATTCATCGGCTGCGAGAATTTTGGCCGTTTCTTCCCCTGGCCGTATTCAAAGGGCTGGTCGGACATGGAAGAGGAATTCGTGGAGCGCTGGGGAAAGATCCTGGACAAGTTCGCCGAGTACGGCGTCCGGTTCGCCCACGAGCCGCATCCCAACGAATTGGCGTACAACGTGGAAACCGCGGTGCGGGCGGTTGAGCTGCTGGGAGGGCGCAAGGAGTTCGGCTTCAACTTCGATCCCGCCAACCTGATCTACCTGGGGATCGACGTGGAGAACTTCATCGACGCGCTGGGTCCGCGCATTTTCCATGTCCACGCCAAGGACGGCGAGATTGTGGCCCACAACGTGCGCCGCTCCGGCTTGATCCCGCAGGGCGACTGGCAACGACTGGGCCGCGGCTTCCGGTTCCGCATCCCCGGCTGGGGCTCCGTGCCGTGGAAGAAGGTGATCACCGAGCTCTCGCTGATCGGCTACGACTACGTCATGTCCTATGAGCACGAGGATGTGACCATGAGCCGCAACGACGGCATCACCAAGACGATCGCCTACCTCAAGCCGCTGCTGATCGAGAAGCCGTACGAGGGCCGGCACGACGTGCTGTTCAACTGATCCATCATCCCCGAATCAGGAGTACACGCCATGGCAGATATGATGAAAGCAGCGGTCTTTGAAAGGCCCGGTCAGATCAAGGTGCAGCAGGTACCGGTGCCTCAGATCGCCGCCAACGAGGTCCTGATCAAGGTCAAGTACACGGGCATCTGCGGGACGGACTGGAGCATCTACAACGGCTGGTACTCGGCGGACAAGCTGCCGATGATCCCGGGACATGAGTTCTCGGGCGTGATCGCCAAGATCGGCAAGAATTCGAGGGGTCTGAAAGAGGGCGACCGCGTCACAGCCGACATCAATATGAGTTGCGGAACGTGCTTCTACTGCATGCACGGCCAGCAGCTGCTTTGCGATTCGTTCACGCAGCTCGGCATCCACACTGACGGCACGTTCGCCGAGTACGTGAAGGCGCCAATCGCGAACCTGCACAAGCTTCCGGACAGCCTGAGCTTCGAGGAAGGTGCCTTCATCGAGCCCGTGTCATGCGTCATCCATGCGGCCAAGGCCATGGATCCGGCCCTGGGCAGCAGCGTCGCCATCATCGGCTGCGGCTTGGGCGTGCTGCATGCCCGCCTGGCCAAACTGAAGGCCTGCGCGCCGGTAATCGTGTTCGGAGACAACCGCAAGCGCCTGCAGATCGCCAAGGACATGGGCGCCGACTACACATTTCACATCGGCGACATCAAAGATCCCGTGCAAGAGGTCATGAAGCTCACAGAGGGCCGGGGAGCGGACTACGTGCTCGAGGCGGTCGGCACGATCAAGACGTACGAGCAGGCGTTCGCCATGCTGCGGCGCGGCGGAACGCTCTCGTCCTTCGGGATCGTGGGCGAACAGGACACCATGCAGATCCGCCCGTTCGAGTTTGTGCTGGGCGAGAAGAAGATCACCGGCTCCTGCGCCGGCATCGGCAGCGACTGGCCGGATGCCATCACACTGCTCTCCAGCGGCCGCATCAATCCCAAGCCGCTGTTCTCCATGAAGGCTCCGCTTGAGGATCTGGATTGGGCGCTGCACGAGCTGCGCAAGGACCCCAGCCTGTTCAAGGTCTTCGTCTCGCCCGAGATCACCGAGCGGGAGACTATGTAAGGCCGCCCAGGATGCAGCCCGCGGCGTCATGGGCTGCATCTGCAATTATCGGAGGAACATCATTGAAGATCAGGCGGATCGACCATGTTTCGATCAACGTGACGGACGCAGCCAGGTCATACGCGTTCTACCGGGGCGTCCTGGGCTTCAACCAGCTCGAGACCGTGGACTGCGGCGAGTTCGACATCACTTACTTTGAGCTCCCAGGCGAGGCGCGCCTGGAGCTGTTTGATTATCGAGGCAAGAACGCGGCCGGGGCAAGAAGGGACGAGAGCGAGGAGGGGCTCCGGCACATCGCCTTCGAGGTGCAGGATGTGGCTGAGCACGAGAAGATGCTCAGAGCCGCGGGTGTGCCGATCACATTGCCCACGACCCAGCTGCCCAACCTGGGCGTCCGGGTTCTGTTGTTCGCGGATCCGGACGGCGTCACGCTCGAATTCTGCGAGAGACTGTAGGCGGTTCGGACAAATCCACCGGACGACGGAACCCCGTTCCATTACCCGCGATAGGAGGTAGTACCAGATGGACGCACGAGAGATCCTACTTTCACCCATCAAGATCGGCAGCCGAGCCTGTGCGAACCGTTTCTTCATTCAACCCATGGAGTGCACCGACGGGGACGTGGAGGGCAATCCAACCGATCTTACTTACCAGCGCTACGAGAACCTGTTCAAGGGCGAGGCCGGCCTGGTCAGCCTTGAAGCCATCACCATCACGGACAAGAACCGCTCGCGGATAAATCAGCTCTTCATCATGCCCCAGAATCTTCCGGCGCTCACCAAGTTCGTGATGCGTCTGCGCGAGGTCAATCCCAGGACCGTCTTCATCTTCCAACTCACCCATTCCGGAGAGCTGAGCAACCCCGAATTCTCCAAACGGTTGTCAGTCAAGCCGCTCCCGGGCTTCGACGCCCAAGTCTTCACGGAGGACGAGTTCGCAAAGATCATGGACGACTTCGTGCTCGCGGCCAAGATCACACACGACTCGGGCGCCGACGGCATCGACATGAAGTTTTGCCACGGTTACCTTGGATCGCAGATCCTGCGGCCGTACAACTCGCGCAAGTGGAAGTACGGCGGCAAATGGGAGAACCGCCGCCAATTCGCCTATGACCTGTACGAGCGCATCCAGAAGGCAGTTCCGAACAAGGACTTCCTCATCGGTTCCAAGATATCCGTCTGGGAGGGCTTCCCCGGCGGATTCGGCACGGCCGGACCGGACACGCCCGTAATCGACCTAACGGAGCCCATTGACCTGGTCAAGGGGCTGGAAGAACGCGGCGCGCAGTATTTCATTCAGTCCGCCGGCAGCCCGTCCATAACCATCAGCTTGACGCAGGCCGACAAGGAGCACCCCTACTTCGCCTACCTGCACCAGTACTTCGCCAAGGTGCTGAGAGAGAACCTCAAGAAAGAGACGGTGGTGATAGGCTCGAACTATTCGGTCTTCGGCAAGGGCGCCAATAAGCTTCAGGCGGTGAGACCGGAGGACAGCGCCCTGCTGGCCTACGGCGCACAAAACATCGCCAGGGGCTACACCGACATGATCGGCCTGGGCCGACAGTCGCTGGCCGATCCGCTGCTGCCGCTGAAGTTGCGCGAAGGGCGCGAGGCGGAGATCAACTACTGCACGGCGGACGACCACTGCCTTGAGTTGCTGATCCGCCAGAAGCCCACCGGCTGCTGCACCTACAACAAGTTCTATACGACTATGCTCCAGGAAACCCGCAAGGAAATGGGGATGCTGAAGGTCAAGCGCACGTAAGTTCGACGAGCCCCAGGCTCGCTTGCACTCGCCGCCGCAAGACTCGGACCGGGCGGCGAGCCGCTCGAAGCCAGGCGATCTCGACGAAATCCGGTGCCGGTTTCCAACAGGACCGGGGAACATTCAGCAGTTGGAGAAACTTCCATGGCCAAGAACCTCACCAAACAGAGCGTCGGCCTGGGCGTGGCAGGAACCGGCTTCATCGGCCCGGCGCACGTAGAAGGACTCCGGCGCAACGGCATACCTGTCTTTGGTTTAGCGGAAGAAACGCCGGAGAAGGCTCAGCAGAAGGCAGCGGAGCTGGGCATCCCGCGCTGGTTCGCCTCATTGGACGAAATGTTGGCGGACCCGGCGATCGCGGTCGTGCACCTGGCCACCCCCAATCACCTGCACTTCCCGCATGCCAAGGCGGTATTGCTCGCCGGGAAGCATATCATCTGCGAGAAGCCGCTCGCGCTGACCAGCAAGGAATCCGGCGAACAGGTCAAGCTGGCTGCAGACGGAAGCTCGTCAACGCCGTGAATTTCAACATCCGCATGTATCCGATGGCACAGCAGGCACGCGCCATGGTGCGGCGCGGCGATCTGGGTGATGTCTTCATCTTGCAGGGCTCCCACCTGCAGGACTGGCTGCTCTTCCCCACGGATTGGAACTGGCGGCTTGAGCCGGATCTTGGCGGCAGCCTACGAGCGGTCGGCGATATCGGATCGCACTGGCTCGACCTGCTGACGTTCGTCACGGGTCTGCGCATCGAGGAAGTTTACGCGGACTTCAAAACCTTCATTCCGTCGCGCAAGAAGCCGTCCAAGCCGGTGGAGACCTACACTGGGAAGATGCTGCAGCCTTCTGATTACGTCGATCAACCTATCCAGACCGAGGACCATGCCAGCGTGCTGCTGCACTACCAGAACGGCGTCCACGGCGTACTCACGGTTTCGCAGGTATCAGCGGGCCGCAAGAAGCGGCTGTTCTACGAGATTAGCGGATCCAAGTCGTCGCTGGCGTGGAATTCCGAACGACCGAACGAGCTGTGGATCGGACAGCGCACAGAGGCCAACCAGACGCTGCTGAAGGATCCCTCCCTGCTCTCGCCCGAGGCACGCGCCGTGAGCTCGTACCCCGGCGGGCACAACGAGAGCTTCCCGGATACGTTCAAGCAGCTGTACGCCAAGGTCTACGACTACATCTTCGCCGGCGATTTCGATAAACAACCCGACTTCCCCACGTTCGCGGACGGTCATTACGAGATGCAGCTGTGCGAGGCGATCCAGCGCAGCGCATCGGAAAAAGCCTGGGTCGAGGTCAAATAGGGAGGCCTGCGTGAAACTCGGATTCTTAACGGCGGCACTGCCCGGCAACAGCCTGGAACAGGCAGCCAAATGGGGTGCGGAAAGCGGATTCCAAGCCATCGAGATTGCCTGCTGGCCTATCGAGAAGGCCACCCGTCGCTACGCTGGCGTGACACACATGGATGTGACCGCCCTGGACGCGGCCAAGGCCAAGGAAATCCGCAAGATGCTGGATGGCTTCGGTTTGCTGATCTCTTCACTGGCATACTATCCCAACCCGCTGCATCCGGATCCCGAGCATCGGCAGACGGTCATCGCCCACCTGCAGAAGGTCATTGAGGCTGCGGCCTTACTCGAAGTCCCGGTCGTCGGGACGTTTATCGGCAAGGACAAGGACAAAACGGTGCCCGCCAACCTGGATGAGTACGCCAGGATCTGGCCGCCGATCGTCAAGTTCGCCCGGGACCGCAGCGTGAAGATCGGAATCGAGAACTGCCCGATGCTCTTCTCCTACGACGAATGGCCCGGGGGCAACAACCTTGCCAGCACGCCGGCCATCTGGCGGAAGATGTGGGAGCTGATCCCGGATGACAACTTCGGGCTGAACCTGGATCCGTCACACCTGATCCTGCAGATGATCGACTACGAGCGCGTGGTGCGCGAGTTCGCCGCCAAGATCTTCCACGTCCACGCCAAGGACCTGCACATCGACCGCGAGGGCCTGTACCAGCACGGTGCGCTGTCACAGGGGATGGGCTGGCAGGTGCCGCGCCTGCCTGGGCTTGGCGACGTGGATTGGGGCAAGTTCATTGCGGCGCTGACCGCCGCCCGATACGACTACGTGATCAGCATCGAGCACGAGGATCGCAACTTCGAGGGGGATGAGGAGCTGATCAAGCGCGGCTTCTATCTCTCACGGGACGTGCTGAAGCCGTACATCCACTAGCCGCGCACAGCGCCAACCACATGTAGCCGGCCCCCGCCCAACTGGGCAGGGGCTTGGCGCTTTTTCGTGCCAAGGGCGGGAATGTCGGGAAAAAAGCGGCCGATAATCGAACAATGACGAACACGAGGGGAAGAGACACAGCCCCTCCCCGCGAAGAGCGCGTAGGGACAAGCCAGCCCCCTTCCCAGATAGGAAGGGGGTGAGCAGCGTGTGTGCCTGCGACGGCCAGACAGTCGGATGCACTTCAGCAACGATGCAGTCGCGCCGCTGACCTGGCAAGACATAACCCGCCTTCACGGGCGGGTTTCAGTGCCGAGGGCGAAATTTGAACTCGCGACCAAGGGCTTATGAGTCCCCTGCTCTAGTTGCGCTCAGTGAAGGCGCCACAGGTGGGCAGGATGCTCAGTTTCGGGGCAGATCTCCCCATATATGGCGGTCAAATTGCCGGACTATCATCACGATAGTCCCCTGCACTTCATTTGCAGGTGCATGAACGATATTTCGAGATCGCGTTTTCGTCAAGTACGTGGACGAAGAACACCGCGGTTGGATGTCTGGCAGGCAGCCATCCACAACAGAGCGGGCGGCTCGGCCCCCTATTGGCATGGGCCAAGCCCAATTCCACTGAACCAAGATGCGGACCTGAAGGGTGGTGTGGGCCATTGCCTATCTGCCCACTTCACCCGATCAAACTCCGTCGATTGCAATAGTCCCCACCGCCTGACAAGCCTGCCCCGGCCGGTAGCACCGGGGCGCGCTTCATGTGAGTCCGCGTGACCGACCAGGGACTTGTAGGAGCAAGGCGGAGACGCCAAAGCCGCCGGCACAGGTGAACCCCGTACCAGCTGATCAAGAGTCCGAGCCAAGTATGTCCACGGCGTCCATGGCGTGTCAAGGCGTCTACGGAGTTCCCAACCTACGGGTAGGTCTGTCTACTGCGTACACAGTTGCTACAGCGTGTTTTCCCAATTGCAGCCGGAAGAGGAGGGGCGACTCTGTTGGATTCGAGAAGCCGCGTGAGTGAGGTCTCTACGCCAGCCCGCCGCCGTCCACTACAAGAGTCGCGCCGGTGACATAACTGGCAGCATCGCTGGCCAAGAAGAGAACGGCCGCGGCGATCTCCTCCGGTCGCCCATAGCGCCCCAGCGGACGCCTGGCCGCTTCGGCCAGGAATTTCTCCTCAGACTGGCCTATCTGCTTCGCCTCACTACGGAGCATGGGGGTGTCGGTATCACCGGGGCAAACCGCGTTGACGCGGATGTGTTGTCCACCATGGTCGATGGCCATGGCCCGGGTCATGTTGGTCACCGCGCCTTTGGATGCACAGTACGAAACGGCGTTCCCGCCGCCCTTCAGGCCCCAGCCGGAACTAGCGTTGATGATGACCCCTCCGCCGCGTTCTTCCAT